>Ga0123352_10016880_pt1 | contig 11638 bp, 6 predicted proteins | sample TergutLab28metaG_FD_89700 | JGI IMG/M metagenome (GOLD analysis project Ga0123352, IMG submission 89700) | Labiotermes labralis P1 segment gut microbial communities from Petit-Saut dam, French Guiana - Lab288 P1 | ecosystem: Host-associated > Arthropoda: Insects > Digestive system > Gut ...
AACATAACATTACACAACACGGTAAGCATAAATCTCACATCAGTCCAACAAGCCTAATTATTTGTGTACAAAATTATTCTAATATTTATTTTGACGATACTTAGTTGGTATAATTTATATTACAGGCATGCTGCCACAGTACCCAACTGGTACAGCGAAATTAATATGTGACTATTTCTAGTGTGACTTTAGCAAGGAAGATATAGCTCCCTGAGGATGGTCTTAGGACCAAAACATGTTGGAGCGTTTTTAACGTTTAATGTGTAAATTTTATAAATTTTATATACATGCAGTGGTTGGTGTAATAATTGAGTCCTTCTATGTCTTTTCATATACGCTAAACCAGGCCTGCTCAACCTGTAGCTCACAGGCAACAGGCCTGCACAGACACTGCAAACAACAAACTGTAACCCTTTCCTTGGCAAAGCTGAGATAAAACACAACAGCAATTTTTAAAACTTATGAGCTGTTTATTTATGGAGACATACAGCACGTCACAAACTCATTTTGCAAATTTGCTGAAAACAGCAACACCCTATCTTTAGGTTGTAAATCACATTGTTGTATATTTCACCCACTTACCAACAGTCGGTTTTATGTATAGAAAAATAATAATATTTATTTACTGCAATTGGGTTATCACCCGGTGGCAGTGGTTATTTTACATGTATACAAAATATGAAATTGGTCACTAATAAATTTAAGTCGGGAGGGCTACATGAGAAGCATGCAGTGGCAACTTGGAGTTTTGGGAACCGTCTCAGCATTTGCTTATAGACACAGGGAAACCAAGAGGTAAAATTATTTATTCTTCAATCTGTACAATAAATTTCCTGTTACCCACACGCAGAACAAATTTTGCTGAAAAGTTGCACCACATATAAGGCTGAGCACGCCTTAACTAAACTGATGCTGATACACTATACCAGTGACAATAATGAGTGAGATTTTTAGTAATAAACTGCCTGTTTAGAGATTTTCAAATAAAAGAAATTAATTTGCAATTCCTGCTTGTGAAATTCCAGGATTTATCATGCTCTGCAAAGACCTATGTCAAACATGAGTGCGTGACTACAAAGCGGTCAAGATTGATTCAATACACATTTTTCACTCGAAGTACTTCACCTCAATTAAGTAACAGACCATCCTATTATGCAACTGGTTCATCGGTAACATTTGGATTTGCTATTATGGCAATATGTTGCAGTCTTATACGGCCATCAGCAGACGATTATACTCAGCAATCACAAAGGTATTGCATTCACCTCCATCGTAAAATATGCATTGTGTACAAACAATGAATGTCCCCTACTGTCAAATTTTGTTTTCAAACTGATCTTTATTTTACATAATGTTCCATATTATTAAAAATTCAAAACATTCTCTTATTGTAAAATATCTTCTAACATTTAACTTTTAAAGAAAATGGAACTCAGGTAATTTAAAATGACATAAATGACAACTACCACACAATGGTTCTGTTCACATCTGTAATTTAAGGTTATCGCCAAAGTACAGTTCTTATTACTTTGCTCAGTCACTACATTTTATAAATGAGAATGCAACTGTGATGGTGTCTTCTTGTTAAACTGCAGCACAGACAAGCATGCATTGTGGTGAGGTTTGAGAAGCATCTCATGGGATGTCATGCATGTGTGTGCATACAGTCTTCTGGCGCTGTGTATATCATGTCAAAGTGAACCAAGTTTTATGTCACTTTAGTTTCGTTTATAAACATGTGGTAAAACATTAAAGCATAACAGTTTTTCTTACATGCAGTTTAAAACCACTAACGTTTGCATATCATTCACAATTTCCTCTATTCATCATACCTATTACATGTGTTTTTTAATTTAAATATATCAATGTACTGATACTCTTGCACATACATTGTGTACTTTCACAAAACTGTATCTTACGTTTGTCAGTAAACAGAGTTATTAACAATGAGCTAAGAAATGATAATGCATTATTTACAATACAGGAAATAGTCAGATATTCTGTGGGCTTGAAACAAATTCTTGCCATAAAACTTAGCTGCACACATCCAAGAAATATGTTACGTAGGCGAAAGAAAAATGTGCCTGTATTAATATATGAATATGGCATAAACAAAAATTGTAATCTTCACCTGTATAAGGAAATGTCACAGCTGCAAGATGTACATTTTATGACCTTATCTACGTAACACATATCACAAATAACCACTGCTTTTGTACGAAATAAAAACGAGTTCTTACTGTTCAGTTGAAGTGTGTCTGAACAACAATTTCTCAAACCTGGGTAACGTTTGTACAGATTACACTTCACCCTCTGCACCAATCTATTGCAGCCATGTTACGTACTATAATGTTTCACTAATCTTCTCCTGTCATGTCGGACATAAGCAACGTTATATTACGTATGTATCCTCTATTTTATGTATAATATATTAAAGAGCATTCAACTAGTGCCTGAATAAACACGAAATCAAACACGCTAGACGCTGTCGTATATTACTTAACAGAAAATACAACCTGTTTGTATTACAATGCACAATGTGTCTACATCATATACGTAGTCGACATGACATCTCCTACAGGGCTGTGTAAGTTATTACAGCAAGATTTTTTGAACTCATGAGTTTATCACGCTGCGAACACAATACTACTTACATAAGTCACGACCATAGATCATACTGTTTCAGATACATGACGCCGTTAGAAACACGAATCATGTTATTCAAAATGACTGATGTCTTCGGAGAATGAAAGCAGAAAAGTCACATTTTCACTAAATATGATCTCGCATATATCGTGTTCTAAACAATACGAAAACCAGCAACACGTTACAGACGAAGAATAAAAAAAAAAGAACCTGCATTACCTACCTTTAACTTCCACAACCTGTTTTCTACGCAATGTGCAAACCAGCGTGCTCATACCAAATGCGCGCGCACGCATACATACACACACAAACACACCCATGCACGCACGCGCACTAACAAATGTAGCTACAGCCATTTAAATTGTGCTTTACCTGTCACACGTACAAAATCGAGTATATTTTTGTACGTTAGTCGAAAAGTGTGTTAGTTAATATCAGAGATCATATCTGATGTATATAATATAATACAGCACAACACATTTGACATAGTAGTTGGCTGTTCTACCGCTGCTTTTTTTGATATCAACGTTTTGGAAAAGTCGCGTCATCGGCATGTTAGTATGGTGGATCACTCATTAGATGGAACTACTTATATTGGTCTCAATACATTTCCTTTTCGGGGGGAAGAGGGGGGAGTTCTTTACCCTTGCAGATGGGACCATAGATTGTCCCGAAACGCCTTTAGGAAATTATCACTACTTGCTGCGTAATAACTCAGGAGAGCGCAGTTCTCAACATCTCTCGCGGCGGAAACCTGTAATCACGCCTTCTTTCCAGTAATTTATGATGTGGTCGATTTACTGTTTCGCCTAACAGCCACTACTTCTATTTTTACTATAGCCTCTCCTGTCAACCTCAGTAGTACACAGTTTCTTTTGCTGCAACAAGGAAACACAGAAATGCACATGGAGTATAACTGATACATTCTAGCAGCGTGGGTCAAAATGAATCACCAGTCCATAAACATGTGCATCATTTGGTCGTTAGTCGTGATTAAACAACAGATTCTACATTTAATTCAGACAATGAAACAGTATTTTGGTACAGTATGTTTTTCAGTACATTTAAACACATTAAAACAGTTATGATAACGAAATTAACACGTATAAAATTAAATTGACAAAAAAGTTACTCAATTCTTTCTCGTACCAATAAGCTGCCCTCCGCCGCATACGTCACTGCTCAGCACAGGTCATTTAGTACTAATGCAGTAGAGGTTGCCTTGCAATGCAGCGACCACGAACAACCGAGAGGTGCATCATAGGAAGTGCGCGGCGACCTACAACCTACGCTAGACAAAAGCGTCAGTACAGAGAACGTATGCTGGCTCCCATACAAGAGCGAGTGTGGATATTGAAATTGATGTGAGAAGAGACAAAAAACACGTACACACTTTTGTGTATATTACAATTGATAAGTTGTTTGTTTTTTTCACTATATATTTTCTTCACAGCTATTCTAATGCCAGGTATGAGACTTTATTGGGTGGAATATGGATCATCATGATGCTGTGATGGGGTCATCACAGGCTGACTGAGGGGTGAATTGTAGTGTACATTAAATTAATGAGATTCAAATGAGTATTTTTAAGGACCACAAGGAGTTGGGTGCCCCAGGCATGGTATTTGTAACACCAGCTTATGGTCTGGATCACCCAATCAGAACACCACATCTATATAAAATGTCCACACCAGCTAAGGCACCTGGGATTCTTTCCCTGGGGTAAAGTGGCCTGGTCGTGAAGCCAACCACTCACCCCCATAATAGTGCCAAGGCTATGTGGAGCTATACATCAGTCGCCCCCCATATGCCATCATGGTGTGGACTGGCATACTTTTTTTTACCATGTAACCTGAAACATTTGCTGTTAGCTTGCCAAGATTCCACTCCAGGATTTAGCACATCTGCTTCCCTTTGCAGCCAAACTCAGAGTACTCCATGCTTTGGGGCCTTCCTACATCATGAAAAAGCCTGCTTAAAAACAATACAGGGCTGTGTTACATCACACTTGCCTGCACCACATCTGATCCCTTGAGATCACAACCAAACACAGGAAGTACGCCAGATATGGTACTAGTCTCGAGACGTCATTGGAAAACATTACAGTAATTTATTACAAACTTTTCTGCTTAACTTACATAACTTCCATCAACATTACTGTTTTTTAGTGTAGATTCCACACATAAAAACCTCTAAATCACACCTCTTTGTTGGCAGGGCCAAATTGAACAGACAACTTATACCCACTCACCAACTGGTGCTACCTCACATTAGCAGTGAACCAAGGCTGACAGTTTGCAGCTAAATTAGTAACAATACAGGACTTGTCTCAAATTGACTACACCCTCAGGAGTTGTATTCTAACTAATAACACATCAGTATCCCACCCTGTACCAAATGACTCACCAACTTACCTACTTACCCTATTCCCTACAAGAAATGCTGTATCTCCAAAACAGGGTCACAGACAGCAAAATGTGAAAGTTCCATTATCAGCCAGACCCTGTGGTGGAAGAAACCTGTCTAGAATCTGTCACATGGTGGTAGAAATGCCAAAACCACATTACACTAATTCACCACATAAAATCTCTCTCTAACCGAACTGTACAGAGTGCAGACTCCAAACAACACATGACCATTGTTACTCCAACTCAAAAAGATAATGTAAGATTAAGATAATGGCAAAGTTACGCCAGATTACACTATAAAGGCATATAGGGGAAGAGGGGTATAGCTCCACTTATTCTTAAACTTGGCATTAGATGAAAATGAGAGGTCAATTTCATACTCTGGCCACTTTGCCCCCAAAAAATGTCCCTGAACCCCAGTACCCACTGAATAGGAGAGTGGGTGGGCAAGAGCCAATGTTGAAATTTCTACTGTAATATATACATATATATAAACACAAAACTGAAATAAAATACAGATGTATAAAACCTTGGTTCGACACAGACATCAACGTACATGCAGCCTTGCTGATATATTAGTTTAAATCATTTCTTTTTCTTTCAGAAAATGCATGCTTTAAAACAGCAGGAGATTACAATAGAAAAAGCACACTGCCGTCAGCCGTCAATCAGACACATTGTTATTTTACGCACTCACACACATGATACTTACCAATAAATTTTCTCTGGTTTCTCCTGGACCCAGAGCACTACAACTAATATTCCTCAGAGGGAAATTTCAAGTGTCTCTTTGTGTGCACAAAGAAATTCCACAGTTCCACTTGGCCTTTTAAATCAATAATTAATGTTCATATTTGTCCCATACATTTTTGTGTATCCTGTCCATACTTCCTATGTGGAGTCTGCATAGGTAAGATGAAAGACACACATGAAGGAAATTACACAGTGGAATGTGGGTCCTGTTTCTTTTGTCTTGTCATGGATTGCTGTTAGCTCATTTTCACCTAGCTCTTGCCCAAGAAGTCTTTATTACATTGTAGGTTTATACAATGCACTTTTCTTCTTCAGTATTACAGAGACACACAGTAGGTGGAAACATCTGAAATGTGAAGAAACAACTGCCTCTATCTTCATGGTATACATGTGTCTATAAGGAGAAGTGTGTCCCACACTGACTCAAGAACAGATAAAAACAGCCCATTTAAGGGCAGCTAGAGAAAGGTACACTAAGTGTTGTGTGGAGACATCATGTGATGAGTTATATTGAAATTGGGCAAGAAACACTGATTTCTATTTATGCCCATAAGTGAAGTATAGCGTTCTACAGACTAATTTTGATTGAAATCATAAAAGTTCAATTGCTTGGATGGAGAAATCATATAGAGTGTGATAGAAATTGGGCAACAAACATAGAAAATATGAGCAAATATCTGTTTACTCACATAAGTGAAGTACAGCTCTCTATAAATTGATTTTTATGAACATCACATGAGTTAAAGACCACTGTATGGAGAAGTCATACAAGAAGTGATTGAAATCAGGCAATATACATAGAATATAGAAGCAAATATCTTTTTGCACAAATGAGTAAAATACAGCATTCAAAGCACCCACTGTAATGAAAACTACAGCAACTCAATAGTAATGTATGGACAAATCATATACCTGGTCGTATACAAATTGGGCGAGAACCATAGAAAACAACAGTGCTTTATCTACTTTTACTTCTTCGATTACAGTACAGCTTACTATGCGTAGATTTTAGTGACACCCACAGTAACTATAGACTATTACATGGAGACATCACCTGCAGAGTGTTATTTAAATTGGGTGAGAAACGAATATATGAGCAAATATCTGTTTATAACATTAGTGAAGTACACCATTTAACAAAACCTTTTCAATCAAAATCATACTAACTCAAGAGCAATGAATGGAGGCATACACACACATAATTTTTATAATTATAATAACTGTGATGTGTAACCCCACAAAAAAACACAATGAAAGTACCATATGTTGACATTTCATTACATTACACTTGCTTTTATCTTGTATTAAGCGCATGGTGATGGACTGATTCAATCCAATACATATGGTCAAAGCCTATGAAGGAGAATATAAGTTGGGCTTTGACTGATGTTTCTTCTTTCCTTGTCTACTACACTGTAAACTGTACTGACAATGCACAATACACCCCCTTACTTACTCACTTACTCCATGGTGCAGAGTCCTTCTTCAGAAGCTAACTGGTTTGCAGCTAGTCAAGAAATTCCCCGCATTTCACGGAACCCCAAGGTTCATTACTGCACTCACAAGCGTCAGCCACCTGTCTCTATCCTGGGCCAGCCCAATCCAGTCCATACACCCACATCGCATCTCCTGGAGATCCATCCTAATATTATCCACCCATCTATGCCTATGTCTCCCCAGTGGTCTCTTTCCCTCCCGTTTCCCCAGCAAGACCCTATACACCCCCCTCTCCTCACCCATACGCGCCACATGCCCAGCCCATCTCATTCTTCTCGATTTTATCACACGCACAACATTGGGTGAGGAATACAAATCATTTAGCTCCTTGTTATGCAGTCTCCTTCATTCCCCCGTTACGCCGTCACTCCTAGGTCTCCACAGCAAGCATCCCGCATGTGAACGTTTCGTAACATAAGTGTTTTACAGGGAGGGGTTGTTAGCACCTCGCCCAACCCCCAAGCTGGAGGACCAACCCTCATCGGCTATCCGCGACTGCTTATTCAATTTATTCACAGCTACCCTCCTTATCGGAGGCTGTTCCTCATCTGCAACCTGAGGACGCGCCATGCCGTGGTGAAAGGGCAATACACCCCCTACTAAAATAATTAGTAAGAGGATTTTTGTTGAGTTACTGGGCATTAGAGAAGAGAATGTTATACTCTATTTATGGGGTATAAACCCATTAGCTTAAGGGATATTTATAGGGATAATATGGTCTTATTTATGTGCAATTAACAGTATAGCAGGTATAGCTACCTAATAATAAAAGAAAACGAATTACATATTCAACACTTATATTAATATAACCGCCAACCTATAACATGTAATTTATTCAAGATAAGCAATTTTATTTCATACTAAAATAAATGAAATTATATGTAAGATGAAAAATTACCAATAAATAGATTTAATGGTAATTTTTCATCTTATATCATTTTATTTTTAGGTATGAAATAAAAAAAAGGTAAAGGTAGAGGTAAAGCAGTCCCGTTACAGGCCTGGACAGGCCCAGAGGGTTCCAGGAAGTTAAGGTCACCAGATTTCATGACAACGGCACAGGATGGTGGTAAGGTTGTCAGCCTTACGCACCAGCTGCCTTTACTCCTATGAAATACTCCTGATACTCATTTCTGTTACAGGCTGAGTCGACCCCAGGGCCATAGTGCGATTGGAAGAATTTTACACCAATGAAAAATTCCAATGACGCCATCTGGGATTGAACCAGCGACATTCTGATTTGTAGCACAGCACCTTAACCACTGTGCCACTGCGGTCCCCTAACAGGGATGAAATGCTTTATAATTATGGCAATGAGTGGCTAATTTCACACCCAGGCCATTTTATTGCAAGGGAAGGAGCCCTCAGTACCCAATGAATAGATGGACGGATGGGTCTCAGAGCCAGACTGGACATTATGGAGAGGAACTGAATCCCTTGCCCCTGCAGGGATTTGAGCCCTAGATCATTTATCTTGTAGCCTAGTCACTGGACTGACCTTTTGGGAGGCAGATATTGGTATTAAACTGGACCTTAAGTAAACAGCCTGTGACTTAATCAGCTCATGCTTATGTTTTAAATACCATAATTTGGACCTTTGCAACTGATCAACAAAGAAATAGGCGCAGCTTCTCATTGAAATCTCTGATGTACTGAAATGCAGCAAACCCTGAGGTGCCACAGCTTGATTAGTAGGCTTACATTCTCAATTTTTTTTACATCACCTAACACTCAGTTTTACATTTAAATATTGAGTTTGGCCATCCAACTTTAATCGATGACAGACAACAGGTAAAGGTAAGGTAAAGTGCACCCTTGTAGAGGCACTGTACAGCCTGTATGGCCCATATGGGGAGCAGAGGTATAGCTGTACTGTACAGGCACTGAGGCTCTGTACAGGCCGTATGGCCCATTGGGGGAGTAGAGGTATAGCTGTACTGTACAGGCACTGAGGCTCTGTACAGGGCATACGGCCCATAGGGGGAGAAGAGGTATAGCTCTACTGTACAGGCACTGAGGCTCTGTACAGGCCGTATGGCCCACAGGGGGAGTAGAGGTACAGCTCTACTCTTTCTTGACAATGGCACTAGAAGGAGGTGAGGGGTCAGCGTCATGCCCCGGCTGCTCTTTACCCCCGGGAAAGACCCGGTACCCATTGTACAGGAGGCTGGGTGGGCCCATCTGGACAGGTGCAGAAAATCTTGCCCCACCGGGATTCGATCCCCGGACCGTCCAGCCCGTAGCCAGTCACTACACCGACTACACAACCCAGCCCACACAGACAAAACAGAACATAGCCTAACTATAATAATACTTGGAAAGTGGAGAGTGCAAGACATATGTACATGACAATCCACTTATGTTTGGGACTAGCAGCAGATGGACAGTGACCGTCTCCGCAACAAAGGAAAAGGTTCAGGATGCCTCACTGCTACAGAAGTGACTATACACAGAGATGACTTGACATGCTAGCAAGGAACTCGGCATTCCACAGCCAGATTGGCACATAACATTTGTAACTGCAGTGTTATGAATCACAACAATTTTTCAGCAACTTAAATCACGTGATGGTGTAGAGCGTCCTACATTTCGTAATGAAACAACATTAATATTTCTGCCAGCAATGATTTCTAGTCCCATGTTGCGTTCAATGATGAAGCCTGGCAAATCCTCATGCAGCAGCACAGCATGCCGGAGAGAGCACAAAGGTAAATGTGTTCCGAGTCATATCTAGTCACAAAGTCCTGCCTTATCACAGAACAGGCAAATACAGGCACTCACACCATGACATGATGGAAGTATGGATGATGTCACACTTTGGACAAGAAGACAGTATCACTTTCTTCTTCAAACAAAATGGTCCAGTGTCCTATTTTTATCAATGTGGTGGAATTTCTCAACAATCATTTCCCACAGAGATAAAGTGACAGACAGGCAGGCCAACTGTGGATCCCCAAGCTCCTTGGTCTAATTTGATTAGTCTTTTTTTTTTATGGAGACACGTCTGTAGACAGTCCATGCACCCAGTGCCTGAGAATTTTGATACAACCAATATCTGCATTGTGGGTGGCTGTAAATCAGAAGACAAACAAATGGTGTCCAGTGTTTGGCATAAGAATGATTACTATTTTTGTGTGTCACCAGTGGTGATCCCACTGAAATCCAGTAAAGGATAAACAAGACTACCAAATTTTTTCTGTACACTTAAGAATTTCATGAGTTTAATTTACTCTTAATAAATCTGTATACATCACATATGGTCACGCTATTGTATAAACAGGACACCAGCAGTGCAAAGCTCATTATTCAGTCTGAACAACAAGTCTTCATGGTCACATCTTGCTTCTAAACAATAACTGATACACATACATGGCATAATTAACCTACATTTCATTTCCCATAAATATAGGCATGACATGCAGTATTCATCATACATCACAAGTAGGAGCATAAGGACAGCTACACAATAGATGTTCTTATTATACATACTACACTTTGTAGGTAAACATACATATGGACAATAAGGAGCACTTTCCAGAACAAGAAGTCCAAAGAATTCACACAGCTACATGCTTTTTGTAATGATGCCTCTGTGTGCTGTGTACCAAAGTATAAACTTTTCTTCTTTTCACTTTGCCTTCTCACACACCAAGGTGATACCTGATGCTGAATATGGAAACTCACTAAAGGACATCATTTCACAGCACCCATACATTTACAAACAGTAACAGTAACAAAATTATATGCATATGAACTGACACAACTTATAAAATTATAGAACCATGTATGTGTTTGGAATGCTTTATTATCACTGGAAATCACCACCACAGGTTCATATTCAGAGACTGTGGATCAATATACTGAACAGTAGTAGCTGAAGAAGTGGAAAAAAGTAATGTAAAAGTGTGTGATCCCATTACAGGCTCAGTGTGGCCCAGAGGGCGTGTAGAGGCATAGCTCTACTCTTCCACTACCGCGGCACTAGAAGGGGGTAAGTGGTCAGCAGCACGCCCTGGCTGCACTTTACCCCCGGGAAAGAACTGGTATCCATTTTACAGGAGGCTGGGTGGACCCCGCCCGGTCTGGACAGGCAGAAAATCTCGTCCCCACCAGGGTTTGATCCTGGACCATCCAGCCTGTAGTCAGTCGCTATACCGACTGACTACAGGCTGGACAGTCCAGGATCGAATTCCGGTGGGGACGAGATATTCCGCACCTGTCCAGACCGGCTCTGGGGCCCAACCAGCCTCCTGTACAATGGGTACTGGTTCTTTCCCGGGGGTAAAGTGCGGCTGGGGCGTGCTGATGACCACTCACCCCCTTCTAGTGCCGTG
>Ga0123352_10016882_pt1 | contig 11638 bp, 5 predicted proteins | sample TergutLab28metaG_FD_89700 | JGI IMG/M metagenome (GOLD analysis project Ga0123352, IMG submission 89700) | Labiotermes labralis P1 segment gut microbial communities from Petit-Saut dam, French Guiana - Lab288 P1 | ecosystem: Host-associated > Arthropoda: Insects > Digestive system > Gut ...
CCCGTTACAGGCCCGGTGTGGCCCAGAGGGTGGGTAGAGGTATAGCTCTACTCTTCCATGACCGCGACACTAGAAGGGGGTGAGTGGTCAGCAGCACGCCCCGGCCGCACTTTACCTCCGGGAAAGACCCGGTACCCATTTTACAGTGTTAAAGCCTTAAAGTAGTCAAAAAGGACTACTGGACCCTCCAGGTGGTTTCTTCGAAACGTCGGTAGCTATATGTACCGATTAAGGCGGCGTAAGGAAACTTCACATTTTATTTTACAAAATAAACTTTTAGAAACGACTACTGGCAGATAAGAAAACCTCAAGACCATTTTGAATCGTATTGAATATAATACAAACCTTTCTATCAGTTGCGCAACTGACACCGTCTCGAGAAAACCCCCACTATATTGTGTCCTTTATACAACGCGGAGAATTGAGAGCACTTAGATTTTGGGGTGTCTTTGTGAAGCGCGGCAGACCGAGCAGCATTAAGTGAAGTCTGAGATAGGATCCCTGAATTGTGATCGTAATTTGTTAACCATCAGGCAGTGACGGTAGCCCCCAGGGCTGTGTGAAACCCAAAACAAACTGCACCGCCAGCGGAGCAATCAGACAGATCCACAGACACGTATAGTTGGTGCGGTGACCCACTAAATACTCTGTCCGATACTGACTGATATATCACATAGCTACAATACAACTACACTGTCCAGCCAGCGTATCTTATAGCATGCCTGTACTTACATGCGCTTAGCAGCAACATGAGTCCCCACATTCTCCTGCTTAGGTCACCGTATTGTGCATAAACACTGTCAGATGCGCAGGCAGAGACGGTATTGCTTTCGGACAAACAAAGCTAATGAGTAAGGAAACAAAAATGTTATTTAGACGACAGAATTTAAATGCATTTGCGAGATACTGTCAAATTTGATTTCTGATGACTCTCAAATACCCAAAATGTTATATCTGTATTTTATTTCAAAACGCCTTAATTAAATCGGTCTGTAGCACAAAGGGCCTGTTTTAGGCCTAGGTGCATCGGGCCAGGAAGGGCTCAAACCCCAATACTAATCTAAAATACTATTAAACCAGACACTATGGCCTCGAATGATTGGACGTAGTCAGTGGAGAACTGGAAACGCGTGGAACTACGCGATCTTGATCTAAAGTAATGTCCCTGAAAGTACCCGGCGAGTTCGGGGACAACAACATCGTCGGTGTCCCGGCTGTGATAAGAAATGGTTTGAAACAACGAGTTGCTTTATTGCCTTCCTTTTCAACTGTGCTTTAGAGTACGCCATTACGAGGGTTCAGGTAAGTAAGGATGGCTTGAAATTAAATGGTGCACATCAGCTGCTGGTTTGTGCTGATGATGTTAATATATTGGTTGGAAGCGTACATACTGTAAAGAAAAACACAGAGGCTCTGTGAATCGGTAGTAAGGAGATTGGTCTAGAAACGAATGCTGATAAAACTAAGTACATGGTCATGGCTCGAGAACAGAATGAAGGACGAAATCGCAATATAAAATTTGATAATAGCTCCTTTGAAATTGTGGAAGAGTTCAAATAATTGGGAACAGCCTTAACAAATCAAAATTCTATTCACGAAGAAATTAAGAGCAGATGGAAGTCAGGGAATGCTGGCTATAATTCGGTGAAGAATATTTTGTCTTCCAGTTTGCTATCCAAAAATATACTGAGTCAGTTATACAAAACTATAATTTTACCTGTTTTGTATGAGAGTGACACTTGGGCTCACATTGAGCGGGGAATGTAAGCTGAGGGTGTTTGAAAATAGATTGCTGAGGAGAATATTTGGGCCTAAGAGGGACGAAGTAACAGGGGAGTGGAGGGAACTGCATAATGAGGAACTTAATGATCTGTACTCCTCATCCAGTTGTGTTCGGGTGATCAAATCGAGAAGAATGAGGAGGATGGGGTATGTAGCACATATGGGGGGGGGGAGGAGAGGTGCTTACAGGGTTTTGGTGGGGAAGCGTGAGGGAAAGAGACCACTTGGAAGATCCAGGCGTAGATGGGAGGATAATATTAAAGTGAGACTTCAGGAAATGGGATGTGAGGGCATGGATTGGTGTCGATGTGGCTCAGGATAAGGACAGGTGGCGGGCACTTGTGAATGCGGTAATGAACCTTCGAGTTCCATAAAATGCGGGGAATTTTTTGAATAGCTGAGAACCGGTTAGCTTCTCAAGTAGGACAATGCTGCGTGGAGTAAGTAAGTAAGTAAGTAAGTAAGTAAATAAGTGTAACCTTTAGTCCTCATATCAGTAGCGTCATTAAATCAGGAGAATGAAATCACAGAGATATATATCATATATTTTATATCACGAGGGATCGAATTATATACTATAGTTGACAACATCAGGGGAAGGAATCAGTGCAGAGTATAGGCGTAAAATGGGGAAGAGATTTGAATGTAATTTACAAACAATAGATCGTGAGCACTTGCACTGGATTTCATAGGAACAGAATAGGTAGCAGTAAGTTTTTGTGAACACTGTAACTGAATCTTCTGTTTCCATAAATGCGAAGAATTTCACTAGCGTCTGGTGAAAACCACTAAAGAACGATCCTGCAAAATTTAAATCACTGTCCTACATGTGAAGTGGGCATGTCTCGTGACTTATTCAGTGAAGTCCACCAAGAGCATCTAAGAATTTTACAAGTTGTGAGTTCTATCAATAGCATAAAGAATCTTACTCTTACAGACTGACCTCAGGATACGTCTGAGCAAAAAAACAACGTTTCTTTACCCACAAATTACAGGATATGAATTGTACCCTTTTTCTAATCTTCTAATATATCATTTTATAATTTCGCCACTGAAGTCAGTGCTGTTTGCCAAATCGTAATCAGATTAGTGGCTACATTAAGCTGCGTTATAAAATACTGAAGCATATTTGGACCAGTATTCCTCTTTTAAGCTGTACTTGTGTAGGAGTGGTAAATTATTTGTCCGAATGCATAATATTCGGGGTACGTTTTATGGAAATTCTTTGAACAAACAACTGAAACTTCTAGACGAACGTACATACAGTATGTAACGCTCTTCATTATGGGCCCATATTTTACAAAAGAACGCGTAATACTCTCGTTAAAGCATGAAGAAAGTTAGAATTTTACGTAGCCGCACTACGCGAAAGTTTGAAAGCATCTGAATATTGAACAAGCCTGGCAGCTGCAGTACAGTCACTGCACAATAACATTAGAGAGGTTTCCGCATGGTCACTGCTTTCGGTCGTTCAGAGCGACGATGAGAGTTCAGACAGATCAATGTCGGTTTATTGCACAGGAGGAGAAACTGCCGGTATGGGAAACACTGGATTGGCAATGACGAAACTGGCACTGGGCCAGGTAGTCAGAGAGTTCACTTAAAGAAAGACCAACTTGATGCACAATTTATCTTCCGTATACTTCGTCAAACACCTCTACATGTTTCGAACGTATCTACAGCCCATAATCACGAGGTACACCGTCTGGATACAACAATTGGTACTTATTATTCCTTTTAGATGACTGCCTGTTGTCCTGGCTGTGTTCCGGAACTCAGCCAGGTGTTTGACGAAATATACTGAAGATAAACTATGCATCAAGTTGGTTTTTCTTTAAATGAATATATCGAGATGCACGGCCAACGAAACATAAAAAACGAAAGTTACTCGGCTTGCTTCTAAGAATCATATCTTTTTCTGAAATAAACTTTGTACGATTCAAACACACTTATCTTAATTAGGTCTTACTTATTTCTATTTAATTTTTCTCACACTTTTTAATCTTAGACACCACCGGAGTGGGGGGGGGTTAATAATATCAGGACGAGCGGAAATAACGAAAGGTCCTGCCGTAAATAGTATTGCAATAATATCTTTACTCCTGGCAATATCATAATAGTAAATATGTGTTAAAATTTATAATGAAAATCTTCAAAACGTGGATATCAGCAGCGTGATAAATATTTTCAGCTTAGTGTTTTTGATCTACGGTAAATATGCTTATTGTATTATATATCACGTTAATTCCTTCCAGAAACGAATTAGGTATTAACGGCTAAGTGAAAAATTTTGCAATAGGCAGTACAGGTTGAAATCTTACATAATTTTTAAAATCTAATTAATTGTTATGGAATTTTGATACAAGTCTTAAACAAGGATGCTTTTAATATTTACGTAAAATAATTTGTGAAACATGTAGAAGGACCTTAATACAAGAATGTGGGTTAGTAAAACAACGTAAATAATCATAGCTATGGTAATAATCGTAACTATTTAATTTGTAGTTATAATTGCCTTGATGACGAGATACGACCATTTCAAAATAATAATTTTTCTCTCTCTCTTCATTTTTTCTCATCTGTTTCTATAGTTCGTGGTTGAATTTGACCCATTTTTACCCGTTGTATAATCTTAGTTTAGATCTTGCATCAATAATAACAGTAAGAACAAATCTCCAATTATTGGGCCCGCGCGGTTTATGGCGCGAAAGGACTGTGCCTCTTCTGCATCGCAATTGCCAGTTTCAAATCCACTCTAGGCCCTGAAATATGCCTGCCTTCTTTTGCACGTAATGGCTTTACAATAGGCAGATCTTTTATTTCGAGGAATTGGCCTACTAACAAATATGTCAGGGGTCTAGAACACAAGTATTATTTCCGAATTGGAATACAACAGGGAATTATCTCTGTGATGGCCTAATGATCATGATGATAACTGTGGGAAAGTTTTAATAATCACTTCATATTTACAAGAAGATCTGAAATTTATTAAGTTAGTAATTAAGCAACGAGCTTGCAAAGAACCCGTAATTAATCACAATGCTTGTCGTATAAATTCGCTTTTGAAGTCTGTCGTAAGTAATTTAAAATAAAGCGGATAGGAATGAATAAAGAAATAAGAATAAGATGTAGGAAACAAAGTAAAAGGAATACAATGCAAAACGCAAGGAACGCGGAGAGGAAGAAAGGGAAAAGAGACACAGAGAAAGTGAGACAAAGAATCGAGAATGAAAAGGAATAAATATTTTATGTGTAAAACGCGAGGGAGAGGTAGGCAGGTAAGAAAAAGGAGGAAGCGAAAAGGAATTTTGGTAGGAGGGAAGATTGAGAGAAAAGAGTGCTATAAATACCAAATATTCTTCCTCTAAACGTAGTTTTCATCTTAGGTCCACTCACTTGAGTTTGCTTCCTCTATCTTATCAGCAGTCTGCAAATTGCCAATTATTTGAACCGCTCTGTCATACTCCATCTTCCTGTCTGATCATTCTGGAAATTAATCCTTGCTTTTGGCTGTCTTCTTCCCTTCAGTCATACGCAAAGATCTATTATTTTGCTATTTTGAAGTAGCAACTCTTAAGATCTGTGGACTGCAAACTTGAAATATTTGTTGATTTTCGACCTGGGTTTTGATGTTCCCATGTCGGTAACTGTAAAGATTACTGACTTTTGGGATGTGATGCCCTGTAATCTGTTAACAATTAACAACTATTTCGGAGGCACTTGCTTCGTCTGTCTTCAGCGTAGAAGAGCAACCCAGACGGAGCGGGCATTTTCTTTCCTTTCAGTAACCACGACCTAGGACACGGTCGACAGACTGGTGGTCGCACGACAGAGGCATTGTGCAAGTAACAAGGTGAATGAGGTGCACCCAAAATATCAATAATAGGTCAGAGGTCAGATGTATATGGTGTCAGCAGTACAGCGTCTCGCCTGAACTCTGGTTCATTCCAAATTTTGCGTCGGAAATGCAAGGTTCCTCTCTCTCCACGGTTCTGTTGATTGAGCTGCAACCCTGCCACGCGACATTCTTTTCAACAAATTATGTCCAGCTTAAATATTTAGAAGCGTTATATGTGGGTCATTTTGTATAATACTTTCTCTTACTAATATTGTTTTTATATTTGTTTTAATGGATGCGACTTCGTGTAGCTGGATAAAGGTGGCCTAGGCTTAACTTCAGCGTGCATCTGAAATTCTACAGAGTTAAACTGCTTTGATTTTATTACAACAGACAACCTAGCGTAGAAGGTACGTGTGTAAAATATTTTACCAGCGTAATATATGTCGATGGCTGGAAGAACGAAGACAGAATTTTGGAACTTTTCATTAAGTACTCCTGTTAGTGTATCAGTAATGTATATGCACATGTTTGTTTTGTACTCCGGTCTTTGTCTTTGTCTTGAGGAAGCCGTTTTTTCTCTAACAGGTCAGTAGAGAATAAAATGGGATAATGCTAAATCTTGTAAGACGTGATAGATTTAAAGGTAAAAGTAGATTTTTGCCCTTAACATGTCATGGAAGCACGAAGGGGGAATAAAATATAGCTCTACTCTTACTCTACTATATTCTACTGACCTCAGCTCTAGATATAGGTGGTTCGTTAACGCCACGCCCTGGCTACATTGCCCCAAGAATGACCTAGCTATCATTGTGGTAAGACTGGATAGCATCCTGATATTACTTACCCGATCTGTCTTCCCTGACCTTACCCTGGACAAGTCATGCTTTATATCAGAAATGCCTGTGCTTCTGGATTTCAGTTACGTTTTAACCTGTAGCTGAAATAGACACATTTATTTCAGTAAATGGGGAAGTTTATTGTTGCAAGAATATATTAACTATAACTACTTCTATTGTGCCTTTCCAAACAATTTTCGCCCCTTTTCTAAATTTGTGTGCTGCCGAGTGTCATTATAATGTTAAGCAAGTACATAAGAAAAATTGACCCACAATAATTTTTTTCGGGAAAGCGTGACGTATTCAGTTGCACACATTTTGGCAGGTAGCGTGGGAGAGTGTGAATCACCTGGGCCGCTGGACTGTCATTATGTCCGATTTTAATCACAATAGTCAAAGTTGAAATGTCAGTTTCACATTTCATTTGACCGTGTATCGTGATACATTCTTATAAGAAAACCAACGAGACGCACAAATTTCTCAAATTTATTTTAGGAATAGAAATCTACGTGTTTCGGGCAGTTCCTCTGTCCACCATTAGGAGTCCAGTACGGTTACTGTACACATAGCAATAGATATGTGTCATGCAGGTTATGCTGACTGCTTGCTAGCGGGATCCTTATCCGGCTAGCAAGCAGTCAGCATAACCTGTATGACACATATCTACTGCTGTTGTACAGTACTGGGCTCCTGTTGATGGAGAGAGGAACTGTCCGAAACATGTAGAGTTCTATTCATAAATAAATTTGAGAAATTAGTGTATCTCGTTGGTTTTGTGCAAGAATTGAATTGTCAGTCTTTTGACCGCAAGTATGGTTACAGCCCTGTGTGTATGATTGTGCATCAAGTCCAGGTTAACCTTGAAAGCAATAGAATTGCAGTCTACTAACACATGGAAACACCCCCAACGGACCTACAATTTGAACGGTTCTTGCGACTGCATGAAGATCGGGCAATACTACTGATATAAGCGGTTTAACTTACCACATTGTAGCCTCCAGTGTTAAGGCTCGAGGAATTTGCCTCATATGGCTAATTCTGTGAGCGTCAGAAGGTCTAATTTCTCTCTGCCAGTCACTGTTTGTGAAAGTATCTAGAATCTTAGAGTCTATGGGTGTAGAGATAATGTAACGAGTTGCACACTAGTGTGTGTGTGTGTTTGTGTATTTATGTGTGTGTGTGTCTGTTTGTGACGTTTATGTTCCCCTTTCTCAGAATAGTACATGTTTGGTATCACTCATTACGTCAGTCGAGCTGTCAATTAGTCGATCAAAGGAAATCATTCGATTTCTTCGTACCAATTGTGGTGACCAGCGCGTAACTTTGTGTCAGTTTTAGAGACTAATCAGTGATAAATTTATTACATTTGAACGCGAGCTGAAATTGTATTTGCTACGGACAACACAGAGAGTAATAAATGACCGGGGATATAAAGAAAATGTAAATCGGGCTTTACGTCACAAAACGGTAGTTGAAATTTGGCACTGGAGCTACGCCAGCTAACGTACGTAATAATTCAGAATACATACATTCATTCTGTTGTCTGTCTTACGACAGGTCCATGGCCTCTTCCACAGCAATTCGCCACAGATTGCGATCTAGTGCTTCGCTTCTTAATTTCCAGCACCCTCTCTTTTCCGTAAAGTCATTCAATTGTTGCTTACGTCTTCTTCTTCGTCTTTCCATTACTTCTATCTTTGCTTCATCTTTCCGTCAATAACATGTTTTAGGAATCAGTTCCTACGCAAGATGTGACCAATCCAGTCAGCCTTCCTTCTTTTTATTGTTTTTAGTATTTTTCTCTCCTCAGTGACTCTCTGTAACACTTCATTTCTCACAGGGTCGGTCCAAATGACCTTCTTCGTCCTTCTTCGGCACCACATTTCAAAACTTTTCAGGTATTTCTGGTCTACTTTCCGAAGTATCCAAATTGCAGCACCATACAAAGCTATACTCAAAATGTAGAACTAACTCTTTTTTCCTCCCTAAATTTAAGTCCAATTTTGTGGTTCAAAGTCTTCTTGTTGAATGCTGCTTTTATATGGCAAACTCCATTTAATTTCGTGTGTACATCTTTCATAATTTGTTAGTAATGTATAGCGAATGACAAAACAGCATACTTTCGGAATATTCTCGTGGCTAGTTTGATTTAAGTTACGACATCAAAACCTGTTTCCCTTTTATTGGGCTCGACGTTTCGCGATGTAAGGCTATACTTTGCTCCCCACTATAAATTTACGGGTATTCCTGCTTGTCACATAAATCGTGGTAATTAGTCAAGCTTGCAGGTTAGTTTCGACAATTTCTGACAATGTTTTAAATCGCACTTAGATTTTCTGGAGCGATGAAAGCGTATAAAGCTGTGACATTTTTGTGTAAACCCTTTTGTAGGTTAACGACAGGTTGTTTGAAGATGCCCTTGACTTTTGTTCTGCTGAGTACGGTCCAACAATAACTGACTGCCTGGAATCGTACTGTCTTACACAAGAGGTATATTATATTAGCGAATGTAGTGTGAGGTCAAATATAAACTTTTTCCATAGTGGGTGTTTGTGCGTCATGTGAGAAAGTTAAGTTAGTTGTAGACGAGATATTGGCGTTCGCGGTTGCAAACAAGTGAGATGAGATAACTGAAGAATAAAAAACCAACTAGATGCCACTAATTATTTTATTGTACTTCTCATGGGCTCAACGTGTTTCGGGCATTACTATGCCCATCATCAGGAGCTTGCGACTATGATGTTGATTACCACATTGGTCATTTAGTTCTCGGTTTGCTGTAGTGTCTGGGCTGCAGGCTAAAGCACGTGCTTTAGCCTGCAGCCTCCAGCCAAAACGCACCTAACCTCCAACATACAGCAAACCAAGAACGAAACGACCAATGTGGTAATCAACATCATAGTCGCAAGCTCCTGATGATGGGCATAGTAGTGCCCGAAACATGTTGATTCCATAAGAAGTACAATAAAATAATTAGTGGCATCTAGTTAGTTTTTTATTCTTCAGTTATCACAATGATGCACGGTCCAATATACATCAGATTCAGTAGTGAGATGAGAGTCTTGTGCTGTGTGTTTGCAACTTAAACATAACTGCCGTGACTAAACAGACTGCTGCTTACTAAAAGTTGGTGTTACACTTGGTATAACATTTAATAAACCAATGAAACATTATCGGTGGCTAGCGCTGATATATTGAAGACCGTCTGATGCAGCCCACATGACAAATATTCCTTGAAGGCGGGCACTACAAAACGACGCGATACAGTTCGTTCCTTTATGTATAAAAGAGAAACACAAGTCGAACGCCGGGTATTTCTAAAAACATACGACGGTTGTATTGCGTAGCGTTCTTTGAACCGACTCGTCGCAGCTACCGTGACATGACAAAGTAACCTGCACAAGGCAATTAGTACGAATGTCGACAGGTGCCAAGACAACAGCGGTTGCATAAGGAAGACTGATAAGTACGGGGTGCAATCCAATCCGAGCAAAGGTGAAACCGGTAGATGATGTTTTATGCACTGCTGTCGAATCAAGAATGATAAAGGTGGCAGTGAAATGCCCATGGAAGATGCTACCAAGAAAATTATTTATTATACTATATATTATTATTTTTGGAGTTTCCCAGCTGAGAAACAAATCCTGACTGCTTGGTCCCTTTTATTAATTTCAACGGAGCCTCTCATATCGGTCCTACGAGGCCCGTTGTTGAGGTTTCTTTGTCACACACCATTAGGCATTCACACTCACACACACAGCCGGTAGGACTCCCCTGAATGAGTGATCAGACCGTCGCAGAGGCCGCTGCCTACACAAAACACAACAAACACGTGAGACGAATATTCATGCTCGCCGCGGGATTCGAACCCGAGATCCCAGAAATCAGGCTGATGCAGACCTACGGTCTAGACCATACGGCCACCGGAATCGGCTTCTTTTTACATTAGGTTGACCAGTACTTTCTGCAGGGCACGAGGGAGTGATAAACTGTACCAAGGAAGAATAGGCTAGTTAACCAACTTACGGGAGTTCCGCAGACTTGTCTACGAACCCCTAGACAAGATGAACCGCGCCAGCAATTTTAGCAAGGAGAGAAAGATGGCTGACAATGTTGGCTTTATTGCTTTCTTACAGACAGGCCGCAGTGAAACGGTGGCGTCCACCAGAGCCTAGATCATTGTCAAAGCAATAGGTTTAAATAGATCGTTATGAGATCAGCCCACTGGTTACAGTGACAAATGCTTTTTTACTCCAGACAGGATACTTATTGTGGGTAATATGGGAATTGGTACTGTACCCAACAGACGGTCCATAGTTCTCCGTATGCAAGGAAAGCGCCAACCTGAGGGTTTGGTACGCGGGGAAAGGGGAGCATTGGTAAATGCTGAAATATGAATGTGTTCTTCAGGCAGTTACATGTCAACATGTGTGTGTTATCTCGCAATAGGCAGCAACTGTAGCTGTTAGATGACGTACCGCCACGCAGCTCAGTAGAAATTCACATTAGTGCTTAGAGTCGAATGAATCTCTTTCTGAACAACTTAATGATTTTCGTCCAGTTCGCGAATTCCAGCCGAAACAAACCCGTTTGGATGGGCATGCCACATGCACGAAAAGTACTGAACTCGTCGACCCAGCGCGCAATAAAACTGTCGTCCTGTTTGGCTCTTCTCACCATTGCACACATCGCATGCAACCACTTGATGCCTCGTTCATGGTCCACCTTATCAGAATTGCACCGAAGAGCGTTAGAAGCTACTGCACACTCAACCAGCACCAGTCGCAGCAAAAATCCTAGTAGTAGGGGAACTTTACCCTTGATCCAGTGTTTTTCCTAAGCGGATGTTTCAACAAGCAGAAGACATCAAAATAAACTGGATTTTCAAAACGTAACATCTTCTCCGGGAAACTCTACTACGTCCAATAGGTGTGGGTATCAGTCAATAACACAACAATATCTATAAAAGATGTTTAATAAAGGATGAAATAAACTACATGTTTCGGCCTAATGTGGCCATCATCAGGTTTTCATCCCAAAGTATGGTGGTAGTGCTTTACAGGATTGGTATCCAATCCTGTAAAGCACTACCACCATACTTTCGGATGAAAACCTGATGATGGCCACATTAGGCCGAAACATGTAGTTTACTTCATCCTTTATTAAACATTTTTTTAGA
>Ga0123352_10016883_pt1 | contig 11638 bp, 10 predicted proteins | sample TergutLab28metaG_FD_89700 | JGI IMG/M metagenome (GOLD analysis project Ga0123352, IMG submission 89700) | Labiotermes labralis P1 segment gut microbial communities from Petit-Saut dam, French Guiana - Lab288 P1 | ecosystem: Host-associated > Arthropoda: Insects > Digestive system > Gut ...
CCGCATCCCTGTCTTACTCCTTTGTTTATGTGTATTGGTTCAGATATACCATCATTAAATTTAATTCTAATCTTCGTGTTCCTGTAAATACATTTTATTGTATTTAGTAAATAATTTGGAATTCCATTGTATTTGTGACACAATTATGGATCATGGAATTTATGCATGTATGTATGTATGTATGTGTGTATGTGTGTATGTATGTATGTATGCATGTATGTATGTTCGTACGTACGTACGTATGTATGGATGTATGTATGTAAGTATGTATGTATGTATGTGTGTATGTATGTACATATATGTGTGTATGTATGTATGCATGTATGTATGTACGTACGTATGTATGTATGCATGTATGTATGTACGTACGTATGTATGTATGTATGTATGTATGTGTGTATGTATGTATGTATTTAAAATGTTATTTGACAACTAAAATCTCTCGAAAATATTTCCATGTAAGGAAAAACGTAAAAGAATCGTTTGGGACATTACATGACAACAGAGTTGGCTATGTACATTCGCATTCCCTTGTATGCGGTTCATATCGGCTGCATGTCTACCTACAAAGGACAGTATCGTAGAACGAATTCATACATTTAATGAAAAACAACCAACTTAAAAATCGGCGATATGATAGAGAAAATCGATACATTTGTCAGTGTGCAATGAGAAGGGAACTGGGTTAGAGCTGTGTTCAATGATGGGATAATTTCAAAGCCTTAGGGTTCTATAACAGGAAATTCAGATATATGGCCGTACTCGTATTTATTTTGGCGATGAGCGGTCAAGGTCAGTAACTGAGAGCGCCATCTCATTTTGTAGCCACGCACCTTCAAACACAGCTTAAGCCCGGCCTGAAGTAAGAATCAGGCTAAGTTGCCTCGCTTTCACAAGCAAATTCGCAGGGTCATAATGTGAAAGCTCTGCACTGCAGAAGTTGGACAAAACCAACATAATCATACGACTACAAAGTGACCGCACTGACACGCGCGATATCTGTGTATAGACATACGGCAACGAAGTCACTGACAGTATGTGAAATTTGAGAATTTCGCGGTGTTGAACTTTCATATTTCGGTTTGCTGGATTACGACACCACGTTTATGTTAGTTCACTGTTACACATCTTGTGATGAACACAGGCTGAAGGACCTCTGCTTTTGATTCCTACCAGTATGATAACTTGACGTAAAATATCAATACAATATCAAGCAATTTCCTGAAAATGGAAGTAAATCAAGGTGTTTAAATATCGTGTATATTATCCCTTTAAACGCTGAGTTAAATCCCATCTGCCATCTGCTGGCATTATTTGGAGCTTACCATATTCTCCACGTTAGCAGGATAAGGGTTATACACTTTAGGGAATAAAGAATGTCCACATTAACATTACCATAATGGGTAAGCCAGCATCAAGATATTTTAGGTTACGTATAATCACAGCTGTAAGATATAAAAAGTCAGTCTTGAATAATTTTGAAACCCCACTTTGATACACTTATTCTATTCTTCTGTCATAACGACCCCTGTGACCCTGAGCATTCGACAGTGTGGATGTGTATATATAGAACACCCATATCGTTCCTCTTTGTAAAGCATCACATGCAGCCACACGATCTCGGGAACGGGAGTGGGGGGGGGGGACTCGGAAGACGCATGTTAATGTAGTGTCGAGCTGCTCGCCATTTTGAACAGAAGAAATATGCCGCATGTTCGTGCCTGGACAGGGACAGGCGGGGAACCGAACGGTGACCACTACAATTCAATGGAGATACACGTATGTCCCAGTACCGCTGTAAATTTTCGCAGGACATGCTAATGTCAGAGGTGACCAAAACTGTGCGTTAACCGAACAAATTACTGGTAGAAGGGAATTTTAGTGTTTAGTAAAATGAGTTACAGTATAATCCACATTAATTTACGTATTAAGGAAGTAAGATGTAAAAGTATGGGGAAAATTACAGAACTAGCAGCTTCGTTTAGTTGTATCAATAACAATGGAGTAGGCAAATCAAGGAATATAAAGTACGGAAAGCATGAAAGACGCGCGGGAGTCACGAGCAATATATGTAAAATTTCCTCGGATATGCATAAGCGTAGATGACAGCGTAAAATAAAATACAAAGAAGTGGGAATCGTCGCCAGGAAATGGGATTACCTCGTCAGTATCTTAAAATATTGAAACTAAAACTTTAAAGAAAGAGTAACAACCACACCAAGCAATTAACATTTTCTTACGTAATTAAGACTAAGACTGGGAATGCGTATTCGAAATACATCCATTACATATCACTGTTTGAAGTCCTTTTCAACTGTAGGTCCTGGCAGAAGTATGGAACAAAAGTAATCATAACACATGGTACTCTCTAATAGACCTGCCGCAAGAAATAAACATGGCGGATTTGCAGAAACGTTTGTAATATTTTTACAAACTTTACATTGAAGAAGACAAATATTTTTAATTCCTTGCGAAATCACATTCTCTGCAGCTTGTGCGGGTGTCATTATCTTTGCTACCCCTGTACTACTGGACTCCATTTCGTGCAACTAAGTCCTAATTTGTTCTCGGCAGGACGTCGTGCCAGCAAGTGGACTTCAAAAGCGATAAACAATCACTTTGAACCTGCAAGACCACTAGGCGACACCGCCCAACTCACCTACTTTACTTGTAATCATTCACTTTGGCACCCTGTTGACCCTGAGAAATTCGTAATTTATAAACACCTTCTGTGACTGGGGGGAAGAAATACTGTGTTATTTCCCTGCGGTGACAGCTACCTTTTGGCTTTACAAAGTGTCACTCTGTAGTTGTAATTTGATACCTTACGTTAAGGTTTAATGAAAACAAAGTAATATGTTATGCGTCTTGACTGCATATATCAGGTTAGTATCATGGAACGGAACCGTGTGTAAAGAAAACCTAAAGGCAATTTGATATATGGGCCCAAATCTCGGCTGTTATACATGAATGTGCTTTATGTACGTGCAAACTAGGAACAGCAGGCAGGAAATATGTAATACATTTCCTGCTAAACCCTGTGTTCATTTTTATTATAGGAGGTACAAAATAAAGGCGAAGTTCGCGGAAGAGAAGGGGAAGATGTGGTATGAGCAAGGCTCTTCTACCGCAGGTACCTTCGAAACGTCGCTACATATCTAAGACAACTACACAAAGTCACGACTCGTAAGGTCTTATCTCAATATTCGCCGATAAGCCGTGCAGTCACTTTAGGTCCTCGCGTAATAAAACCCCGGTATATTTGATAAGCAGCATCCTAAGAACCGAAAGCTGGAATTTCGCTGCAAGTACACTGACAACCCGCCACTTCAGACAACTGTCGGTATCCAATACAACTGTGGTGCAGTGGCCAAGACAATGTCGCATTTCATCAGAGGATCAGCAAATTTCTACTGCTTGTAACAACGAAACTGATTGCAGAAGCTCACATACAATAAATGTCTTAAACAGGGGATGTACGAGCAACAGAGCAGGCGGTACCTGTATTTCATAATCAGGGATCATGGGTTTAAATCTAGCCTCGAAAATCTGCTTCGATTGAGATTATTCGCTGTTCTGTCAGTTTTTAAAGGGAAATTCCGGGATGGTATCTCGAAATTAGGTTATGAACACTTCTTTTCATATCAATTTTACTACGCATTAATCAGCTTATAATATGATGCTATGCAGTCTGGGCTACTGCAATCGTCAGTAAATGATGCAATAATAAATACATAAATACCAATTCTTACTCAATTATTATACCAACTACTACACATATATAACATTTATAAAATTTACACATTAAAACATTAAAAACGCTCCGACATGTTTCGGTCCTAGGACCATCATCATGGAGCCATATCGTCCTTGTTAAAGTCACACTATTAAAAGTCACATTAATTCCGCTATACCAGTTGGGTATTGTTGCAGCATGCCGTGCTGTGTAATGTTATGTTGCGAAGAGTGTCCTGCTACGGATGTGCATCCTGTGCTTCGTTGCGTCGCAACGAAGCACAGAATGGTACAGCGAAATTAATGTGACTTTTTATAATGTGACTTTAGCAAGGACGATATGGCTTCCTGATGATGGTCCTAGGACCGAAACATGTCGGAGCGTTTTTAATGTTTTAATGTGTAAATTTTATAAATTTTATATATGTGCAGTATTTGGTATAATAATTGAGTAACTCAACAACATGCACGGTGTAACAACGAAAATAACCAATTCTTACACTCAAACACAATCACGCACACTCACACTCACCCAAACACTCATCGTTCACTCACTTGCTGATTCACATCATCACCGACTGACTGGCTCACTCGCTCACTCACTCACTCACTCACTCACTCACGCACTCACTTTGCCATCCTCTCACAGTTTCATTCAATGACTCACACCATTCACTCATTTCACATGATATACTCACTAACAGTCGCCAACTAACGCTAAGTTCAATAAATTCGTTCCTTACGTCAAACTCAAAATGAAAGTCTTTCTGAAAGAAAAAAAATGTTAGAACAGCGTACATGGTACACTTAACAGACGCCTTCCGCAACAACAATTAAAATAAGCTAACATTAATGATCTCAAATTGTCTGTAAGAAAATGAAATGCACTTAACGTGAGAATCGGAAGACATATTCTGTATATGAAATAAACCTTCTTGACTTTGAAATGACATATGTAAGTAAACATATTCCATAAGCTGTACATTCAACATTATTTGGTTAAACATAATTATTTATGGGTTTCTAGGTGCATAAACTGAGCATCTTACAGATTGTGGTATTTATTCGTAGATTTATTCTATTTTGTATCAATTTCGGGAGGGAGATAAGCTTTGGACATTTCTCGATGACGAGGATAAAACCCGCTGTTTCTACTTAAAAGACTTTCAAATCCCTAGCTCTAAATGTTTGTTGTTTAGGGCATACGGAACTCAAACCAAGTGGTAAAATTATATGTGAATGTCTCTAACTTGTTCTGTATTCCTTATAAATAAAACCTAGCGAAATAACCAAAAGGATATCCTGAATATCATATCGGAAAAAAAGAAATTAATTTTAATGTGAACTCTGTTCAAGATAAAGAAGTAATTGTAATTTTAGAGACTAATGAACAAAGAAGCAATAATCCTCGTTGTGTTGGTTAACCAAAGGTAAACAAATGCAAGGGTATTACCGTCTTAAAACAACTATATTGTCATATATATATATATATATATATATATATATATATTTGTACTGTACCATATTATATTATGTAACATTTTCCTCTGATAGTGTATCCAACCTGACGATGACCATAAGGGCCGCAATATATAGCTGAGATATTTATATGTATCTGAAAATATAGTTGTGTTTTGGTAATACCCCTGTATTTGTTTACCTAAGGAAGCAAAACTAAACCTTTACACCTCCAAATTGTTAAAAAATATAAAATGTGTTGCAAACAACAATTCTTACTTGAATTATTTGTTATATGGCTATACGTCAGGCAAATATACAGGCAAATATGCGAGAAAATAATACACATTTCTTAAGATATCTGTTTGGCGTAATTAAATTTAAACATTACTTTATAATATGTACTAAATTAAAATAAAAAGAAGTACTGTACGCAATATCACACAGAAAGCATTTGGAGAATAAGAAAATGCACCTACAGGATGATTCATGATTTGTGGACATTACCGTAGTAAATGACTTTCCAGTCTTTGTAACCACAATATTTCCTATCGACAAATGTTCTATTATAAGGGGTTATGGTGTTACGGTTATGCGACCTTGAAAAACTTTGCTTCTGCCGTTGAACGGCCGGTAACTTACGTATATTTCAGGCTAACCTCTAGCGCTTCCATGCGCGCTATTCACAACACACCGGCGACGTGGTACCTTGCGGCTGACGGTGCCATTTTCGAAAACATGCTTTCAGCACAGCTCAGTGTAAAAGTTAGATTTAGACTTTAAATTCATCAGGCTATGTGTTTATTATTTTATTCCACACTTTAAAATATCCTTACCTTTTGTTTTAAGTTTCAAGCGGTCGTCAGTGCGTAACCGTTCAAAATAGGACACATGTTTTCATACACTTCTTTGATAAAAGAAACCTAGGACATCATTTCCTACATTAATGTTCACAACTCATGGAATACCCTATATACACTCCATAATGTAGTACACTTTTTCACCTTCGCTATGCTGAAGAAAAACCTTTGTGTCTCCCAAGGGTGTCTTTGATACCATCGGCTTAAAATCCTCGCTGGGTCTAACGAGTAAAGCCCGAAGTTTGGTTCAGATTGGAGGTCCATAATTAACCTTAAGTAAGTACGAGGCTGTCAAGTTAACCCACAGGCGTATAAATTTGTGTGTATTCACGGTGCACTCTTAGACTTCTTCCCTTACTTTCCCCACAAGTATCAAACTCTTTCGCGTAAAATTAATCTCTCCAATTTGTAGGACGCCGATCTCACTGTCGATGTTACGTTAACGACGGAATAACATTTTTAATTAATCTTCGTAATATTGACGGCGCACACGGAATATTGTCTCTACGTCAGAAAATAATTACCAAGCTGTGAATCTTAATGCTCTCTTACACCGCCATTTCACTGCGCATTACCACCGTCTGAGGCATGTATCTTATATACTCGTAAATATATGAGTAGATTTTTGTTTTCAGGAATGTAATTTCCATATGGTTGAACATTTATTTTAGAACAATGAAGTCCATTTGGATGTCACGCTGTGTTACTGGGCGAGTAGTTTCAGATGCTTCGAAGGATAACAGTGCCTATATCCTCAGGGTCAAACACTCCGAAAACATATTCCTCTTGGACTGCCTGACGTCGGGTACTAGATCCCCAAACACTCATCGTCACATCGCAGAAGACTTTAATTCTCATCAACGCCGTTTGAGAATCTAAAATGTATTTTCTTGTTAGTTTCAACATTAGTAACAAAAATATTTATATTTTACCAGTAACGTGCCAGATTTTAGTCTCAGACTCATTTAACTGCGGCTATTTAGGTTTAAATTTTTCTGGTATGATAAATTGTGGGGACCGCGGTAAAAGTGTTTAAGTTGCTGTGCTACAAATCCGAAGGTCGCTGGTTCAATCCCAACTAGGGTCAGTGGATTTTTCATTGAAATAAAATCCTTCCGATCGCACTATGGCCCTGGGGTCGACTCAGCCTCTAACAGAAATGAGTACCAGGAGTATTTGTTTGGGGGTAAAGGTGGCCGGCGCGTAGGGCTGACAACCTACAACCATGCTGGGCCGTTGTCACGAAGTCTGCGAACCTTAACTTCCTGGAATCCTCTGGGCCTGTCCAGGCCTTAAATGGGACTGCTTTACTTTATGACAAATAGTTATGGGCCATTAGCTTGCTCGGCGACTAATTTAGTAACTAGTTACCACCGTTTATGAGGAAAAAATGCCTCTGAAATATCGTTAAATATTTATGAGTCTACAGAGTGTAAACTTCAGAAAAGTTGATTCGCCAGTAAGAACGCTGTGAGAACCTCAAATCCCGTAAACGCTAATTAGTTGATATAAATAGTAAAAAAGTAAACTTTCTAACATCTAGGGTGTTCGAATTCTTGTTGGGTTTGAGAGTGACTAATCTCCAATTTTGCATGAAGATTCATAAAAATTTGTACATGATATAGTTATTGATTTCTCTACATCTGGATTGTGCATTTTTTCTGCAGCAACCAAGCAATATGTCGCCGTCCTGTAGTGATTGCCAGAAATATAACTGATTTTTGTACGCGTAGTATAATATCTGATAGTTTAATCTGAAAATATAACTATTTTTTATAATTAAATTTTGGTCTAAGAAATTCCATAGACTTAATTACAAGTATTTCAGAATGGAAAGGGTTCAAAAACTGCAAATACCTCCTCTAAATATATTCCTGTAATTTAAAATCTTTTAATTGATAATTATCAAAGCATATCAGGCTAAATAATCTTAGACTATTAGAATGTGGTTAAATAACAGGATTTCGTGAAATGATGATACTCATTCTGGTTCAAAAAATGTCAGAAAATATGCTGAGCAACAGAGCGACTAAGTAATTTTCAAGCAATATTCTGTATAAGGGACGTAAATGGATCCATAATGTCATATCAACTTCACGTCACATGTCCTTGAGTTTATGTAGGTCCGTTAGTTTAGTACTGATATATATGCAAGACTTGCACTGCTCGGCACGCCTACTAAAACTGGTCCCGAAGGAACAGCTTTATTGCAAATGCGATGCCAGCGCACACTCATTCCAAAGACGTCGGTAGTCAGAATTGTTTTTTTTATGATCATATGTTCTGAAAAGTGTCGAGCCTGCACTCTGAACTGACTATAACATGGAGTCTGTAGTAGCACAGAAAAAAAGGAAAGAAAGAAAAGAGGGATCTTGTGTGTTTATTCTCTCCCACGGGGACTTGGTGGCCATTTCAAAAATGAATGTTGCTCTAGGGACTGGCGGCAGGGTTTCTTGGCAATCGGTGGAAAAGTGGGTGAGAAAAACAAGCATCATCGCCATGTTCCTACGCGGGAAGAGAAAGAGATAGGCGGCGGAATTGGGCTGAAACGAACCATGTTGGAAATTATTGCACACATAAATAACACCTAAACAAGTTACTTGAACATGCTATCAGAAGAAAGTTACCTGAAGTAATGAACCACCGTCACCCGTACAAATCAAAATTTGTGACTAAGTTACAAACACATCTTAGATCTACAGGGTTGGTGATAAGTCCTTAGCCCGACCAGAAAGGAAACAAACTAATATTTCTCTCAGAATGGTGTGAGTTTCCTTCGGCGCCTTGCCTCGCGGGGGTTGGGGGATGGGGGGGGGGAATTTGATGAAAGCTCGCGTCTCGATGTTGTTAAAATCGCGCGCGTCCCTGACATACTTCCGAGCTTGTTTCATTCTGGTCGGGCTAAGGACTTATCAGCACCCTGGTACGCTGATTCACGTGTAAGTAAAATTCTAGTTGATTAAAACTATAGTTGAGAGAAAGATTCTTGATGGGACGGTAATGGAAATTGAATTTTATGGCTTTCGCGGGAAGAAGGGTTTACAAAATGGAAATCTAATTTATATATTTAGGCCTATAGGTGGAATAATTTCCATAAATTGTGACACAATAATGCTACATAAAACATATACAAAACATACCTTTACGAAAATCAAATTATTATTATATGTAAGACATCACAGATACAAAGGTCCAGGCAATCCAAACAAAATAACGAATTGCAGCCAAGATATATCATTTATAAATAAATTTAAATATCAGATTCAAGGCATATGACACCCTTCATCCAATTGATGGCGGGGGCTGTGTTGCTAACCATTCACCTCTATTTAATGTCGAGGTTACAGAGATTGGAAAATGGCGAAAGATCGTACTGTATACTGTTTTACACAGAAAGCCCAGCGGAGGTGTTTACATTCTCTCACACTTGAAATCGGCCGGTATCTAAGGACTACAGAAGAGGTTCTACGGTCTTGTTTAAAAAAGTTCTTGCTTTCGGTGACTATGACTCAACGAAGCGATCGACTTACGATGTATTTGAAAAGATCTTTGGAATCGAGTTTCACAAGAATTTCTTAAACTCTTTATAACATGTGGTCTTAAGAAGTGAAGTACTTTTATGGCTTTCAGTAAACCGAATTTTATTTTGGGTTTTGACCGCTGGCAATTTTGTGACAGACTTAGTAAGTCCGTTAGGTAGACTTTACAAAACCTTCTACATGTGATGTTAGGTAAGAGGCAGGCGGGCGGGCAGGCAGTTGAAAGGAAGAACTTGACTTCACAGAAGGTATTTTTTTTGGTAAAAACGCCTTAAATGAATGGAACATTACTTCCACTAACCCGTTAATCTTTGCTGTATGTTCATTAGGTATAACAGTAAATATACTCTGAGCAAATTGGCGAGTGACCGTTACGTCGTATCACGGCCTTCACGAGGTAACAGCTAAAATCGAATCCAGCCTTGAGATACGAGATCAAATAAGAAATTGCCGCGACTCGGTCTACAAGCTCAGACGCACATGACTTAAGAGAAAGTACTATACTTTCCTCGAAGAAATCTGCACTGACTGCAACACACTTTCTAAACCCTTCGATATTTTGAACAAATAGTTTTCGACGGCGTCCTATGAAACTGCATTTAATTCTGCGCTTAGACTTCTCTTAATGACTTTGACGTCCTGATATCTTCTTCATTAGAAGATGATTTTCACTTTAGGGGGGAGAGTAATGCCGTCTTGTGTAAGGTCAGGTACCTAACGTTGGCAGCTTACCTCTACCACGCTGCGATTCGCCAGGAAATGCTTCACAGTTGTGGCAGGATGTGTAGGCACACTGTCGTTGAAAAGGGACCAGTTGCTTTCTCTGAATGCTGCAGGCTCACTTGCGACATCCAGCATTTGTACGCTTAATTCGCCCTTCACTCTTTCCTTCAGGCATCCGTTTTTTTTGGAGCATATTCTGTTTATCAAAAGTTTAAACATCTTTTTCATCATGGACATTTACAAGCGAACCTTCCGAGTATCAGCGACAATTTATTGCCCTCTCCATGCTCTAACGTTGTTTTTAGGATCGTAGCGATGGACCCAAAACTCGTCTCCAGTAACAAAGTAAATGGTTTGATAAGTCTGGAGAGAGCCCTCAAACATTGTTATTCTTATCGTCTTTTGTCCATCCTTGAAGATGTGAGGAACTAACTTCGCGCAAGTCTTCTTTTGCCCAACTCATCACGAAGTATCTGACGAATAACCTCCAGTTAATGTTATGTTAATCGCCTTTCAGTTTAGCGTCTTTCGGCGATTTCTTGCCACTAGTGCCAGCATTTTTTTCAGCGGCTTTCAGATTCCGGGTGGTTGACTGCCACTTAATCTTTGGGAAATTTTTGACATCCAGATGACCGTGCACCGTGATAATTCTTATAATAAAACCAACGAAATGCACTAATTTCTCTAATTTATTTTTGGAATAGAACTCTACATGTCTCGGAGAGGTTTTCTGTCAATCATTAGGAGTCTAGTACTGTATACACAGCAATAGGTATATGTCATACTGAAATTTTAAAAATGGGTAAAATTACTAGTGTATTTACATGTACATTGTAGTCAAATTGTAAGTAATGTTGAACGTAAAATTCTGTGTTGTGTAAAAGTTAAAATAGTAAAAATATTCCAGAAAATGCAATAGGTTCTGCCGATATAATAAAATTCTATGTTTACATAAAAGGTGCTGACTGATTGCTAGCGCGATCAGGATGGAAATAGTTTAGTTGTGTTGCTGGTGGGGTATTGATTCTTTTGGTCTCGTGGGAACTGACGTGTGGAATGTGTTGTGTGGATCAACTGATATATGGGACTATGTTCACATATGTATTGTTCTGAAATAAGCTGCTTGTGTTGGTGATGTGTGGATATATAGTTGTTCGTATGGTAATGAGAGTGCAGTTTTATTGATATGTTTTATTAAGTTCATAGTGTTACTGACGGGGTCGTATTCGTGTTTGTTGTTTAGGATGTGCTGTGCGTAAGCCGATTGGGGTTCGTTGTGCCTTATATATCTTATGTGTTGCTGATATCTCTGTTTTAGACTGC
>Ga0123352_10016886_pt1 | contig 11637 bp, 5 predicted proteins | sample TergutLab28metaG_FD_89700 | JGI IMG/M metagenome (GOLD analysis project Ga0123352, IMG submission 89700) | Labiotermes labralis P1 segment gut microbial communities from Petit-Saut dam, French Guiana - Lab288 P1 | ecosystem: Host-associated > Arthropoda: Insects > Digestive system > Gut ...
CTGCGACATATTCACTTCACTATTGAACCTCACTCCACTTCACTTTTAATTCACTTAACCAATCTACCCGTCCCTATGATAATTTAATTTTTTCCTTCCAACTCACATCACTTCACTTATATCACATCGTCAAGACTCCGTCTTCTTCAGTTAAAAACGCTTTGTGCCACATATCGTGGCATACAATTGGAAAAACGGTATTCATCTCTTTTGGGCGGAGGCGGGGCAACGCACAAGATGGAGTCCATTTGATTGCACAGTGCGCACAGACATAAAGTAGGTGACTTTGCCGCCTGGCTTTGCTTACTGCAAATCGTCTTGTAACGGCCATATTGTTCTTTAAAGTACAAGGAATCGGACCGCCTACACGATGATATTTGCCCCTTAACACTGTTTCTTCCCCTCTATCTTTTTCCTCTTCCGCGCTAACAGATGTCATGACTGAGTCTAGTACCAGTTCTGTAATGCACTCTTTTTGAATCAGGTATTGGCATTTTCTTCACAGCGGGTACACTGAGTATACCGCCATGACTGCGTCTTCTGGAATTGGGTTTTGATATATTTAGTTACGCAGTGTCTAATGATACCACTGTGACACAGTCAAAAGGAACCTGGTCTAAGAACACACAAGTGCACTCATATTTATGTGGGATATGTTTAGAACCTGCACCTTATATCCAACGATTTATTTGGAGCAAGCTGAGTAATTTCACTTTACTTTTCCCGTATTCTGTCGCTTTCTTTATTACTACTAAAACTGTCTGTGAGCATAATGTAGAGAGAGTGTGGTGTTAAGAATCCTCCGACAGGGAGCGGCTGGCTGGAAGCAGAGCAGTAAGAAAAAAGGAGGTGAGAGCGAGTGAGCCTGCAGCTGTGAACTGACACTGACCTACAGGAAACAGTTCAAGAACATTTCCATGATTTCTACTGCACGGTTGTTGTAGTTTCGCTGTTTATAAGAGGAACAACTTTTATGAAAGGCTGAAGATTTCCTTTATTTGTTTTCTTTTCACTGCCATGCTTCTGGAATGAAATTTATGTCACTTTAGTAACAGTTGTATTCAATACCTTTGGAATTTAACATAGAATTTGTCTCGCTGCTTCGTAGCGTAAAAAGTGGTGTCTTGTCCTTAGGTTTGTCATCAACAAGCGCAGTTCTATAAATAACGCAATTAAGAGTTTTTTAATCAAGTTCGACCATATAGACTTTGTATGGTTAAACCTGAATAAAATCTCAATTTCATTATTTCTTTATTGCCACTACAAAACCCTGCAACTATAATAAATAGTGCCAAGGTTTGAGGTCTCACATACGATGTGTGCATGAGGATTCAAGTCTTCCAGGACATAACATCGTGTATTGGCAAATATGTACCGACGCTTCGGAGGAATTTGTTACCTCCGTCTTCCCCCCTCTTCAACTATTTATATAGCGTCTTATTCCACAAGACATGTACAGTTTTCACTCCAGTATAATAAACCTTTTACACTCTTAGCCTCTCTTCGTACAAAACTGTAAATTGCCAGTTGCAAATGAGGAGATACACTTGTAATAAAATTGCATGACTCCAATTTCTGTTCAGATGCATTGAAGGCAAAGAAAAAGTAAGCTACCCCGTTTGCATAATTAACCCTTTGATTCCTAATGTCAACTATAGTGGTCGTACCGCACCGCTAAACTCTAAAGTTGCATTTTATATATTTATTCAACAAATATAGGTACTGAATATTTTAAACATAGTATATATTCTCCTTTTTTCTCTCTCTCTTCAAAATGCAGTTTGTTTCATAATTCTAACGTATTTGGTTCCTGTATTATTCACATTTTATATACAGGGTGTGCTAAAATTAAAAAAGTAATTCCGGCGCCAAAAGATTAAGCACAGCGCCTTGAAGGCATGTGTGATAGTGCAGGTTTAGCATCACGCATTCTTAACTTCGACATAAAGCGAGTCGCCAGCTTCGCGCCCTGCCCGCTTCAACCCGGGGAAAGAGCTCCAGGTTCCATTTACGGAGGGAGGGTGGGGGGTGCTGTGCGTGTCCCAAGCCTATCTTGGTGGTATGGAGAAGAGAAAACCTCTTAACCACTGCTGGAAATCCAACCACGTTCTTTCGGTTGCCCATCCCGTAGCCTCGTCGCTGTACCGACTGAGAAAGACAACAGGACACATAAATTAATGAGTATCAGCCATTTCATGGCCTTTCCTGTGCATATGATTAAACCTATCACACACAGCATTAACAGTTTCGATCCGCTGACATGTTTGTAATTTACAGCACAGGCAGTGTCCACAACGAACTGGGATAAACTGAAACCCAGTTTGTTCATAATGATTTGCACTTTCCGCTCGTCACAGCGCACGATAAAATGGACTCAGATGAGCTGGTGACCGTATTCTTCAAGCTTTTTTGTGTCAGCGAACACAAACCACAAGACCATTACATTTTAAACATAATAGTAAAATTCACCCTAAAACAGGCCACGAAGACCCAGTGGGGGAGCAGAGGTATAGCTCTACTCGTTCTTTAACACTGACACTAGATGAGGTGAGTGTTCAACGCCACGCCCCGGCCGCTTTACCCCCGGGAATGACTCGGCACCCATTGTATAGAAGGCTGGGTGGGCCCCAGGGCTGCTGTGGACGGGTGCATAAAATGTCGCCCCCATCGGGACTCGATCCTCGCACCGTCCAGCCCGTAGCGAGTCGCTGTACCGACTACGCTCACCAGGTCCACATATTTTAACTGTACTCTTTCATATCAGCTAAAAGTACAAGCGCATTCCTACGAGATAACGCGTAGAATAAACCTGTCACGTCTGATAACTGATGCACAAGCGTATGCATTGATACTGCGCAGATATTTAACTAGTCCACACGCAAATAATCAGGCATCTGTTGTTATCGCGAACAGTTGCCACTTCACTGCATTGTCGTGCTTTCTAGATACGTTACCGTTCAAATTCCTTTCTCATCGGAAACAATCAATTCAGTTGTGTACTACAGTTGGCTACCAGTGTAGGAGGAAATGGGCCCCCGGTGTTTCCTAACAAGTACGCGGCCAATGTTGGCCAGCAAATGTCCCCGGATTTTAGCAAAATTTCAATTGGCAGACCACTCTGCTTACCCATAATCAGCTGAAAACCCAGGTAAGAAATAGCTGACGCCGAACTAGCCAACCAGCTAACTAAATTAACGAAATCATTAACCAACTAATCTATCGACGAACCAACCAAGCAACTAACGATTATTTGATCAGCTAACTCCCACATTGTACATAGACTCTTCGAGAAATAATCCGCAGACATTCTACAGAGCCAGAAATTCTCTCTTGCTACAAGTTCTGACGCTCTCTCGCTGTCTCCACCGTAGCTCGCTGTTAAACGTCTCCCTAATCCGATACGATCAATATCACACACACAAATTATTCTCTTTAAGATTCATTTTAATATCATATTCCCATTTTCGCACATTTTCATGCTTGCGTCTGTTATATTCAAGTGCCTGGATATATTCAAACCGCAACAACGAAATGTATTTAACGCTTTGTAATACTAAGATAATCTGACGTTTTAAACGGCGGTTCATACTTCCCAGAAAACACACCGCATCTCCATTACGAATGGTATTCGGTTAATGTGTTGGAAAACAATCGCTGTTTGTTCCGGCTAAAAGTTCCTCGCCAATAAACAGTGCTAACGAAATGTCTTAATATTTAATGTTAAATAGCGCGGTACACATACTTACCAATGCCACAGGAAACGTCAATGACGCCAGTCGTGCTATCTAAAGAGAACGAAGTGTGAGTTTTGTTCTGCGCCGTGAGATACGTACTCTCTCGCCAGTCCAAGTATACAGTCAGCCAACAGGCGTTAAACCGAAAATGACAGGGCGCAAATTAAGAAGTGTTATACATTTGCGAAGGACGCGTTCGTAGCCAAATCCGGATGAAATGAGGAATACCATGAACGGTCTCAAACAAGGCAACCGTCTTCATGCCAAGATCCTAAACCTGGACCTCTATAATACAAAGCAGATGTGACATAAAAAGCTGGATTAAGCCGCTAGGCTTATAAGCTTTATCTGAGGAGCATTTATGCAATTATAATAGACTTTTCCAAGGCTTTCGATTCAGTTCCTCACGATCGGCTGCTTAAGAAACTGGTGGCCTCTGGTGTGGAATCGAGGGTAGTCGTTTGGGTAAGGGAATTCCTTGTAGGTCGTACACACAGCGTAAGAGTAGGATGGCAACTATCCAAGGAAGTCAAAGTAACCTCAGGTGTGCCGCAAGGGGGCGTTTTGGGCCTACTACTGTTTCTAGTGTAAGTAAATGATATTTGGAGAAACATCGACTCGAATTTGACATTCTGTGGACCGTGCATCGTAATATATTTGCGTAATACGGGCCAACAAGGTGCGCTTTTCTCTCTTAATTTATTTCAATAATCATACTCTACATGCTGAATAAACAGTAAAATACCTCCTGATGATGAATAGTTAATCTATTCGAAACATGTAGAGGATGATTATTGAAAAGAGGAAAGTGCATCTTGTTGGTCCTTATTGTGCAAATCGACTCGAATATTAGACTCTTCGCTGACGACTGCATAATTTATAGTTGCAGAAGGATCTGGACACCTTGGGGGAATGGGCGGTAGAAAAGGGGGTGAAAATAAGTCTTGGTAGAAGTAAGGCAACGAGATGTACGACAGCTCGGGTTAAAAATCCACTGGGTTACTCCCATGGTGACCAAAAAACTCCGGAAGCGAGCATTTGTAAATACTTGGGGAGTAATCTTACGAAGCGATTTAAACTGGGTGGACCAAGTAAACTACACAGCGCAAAGAGCCTGGAAGGCACTTCACTTTGTAATGCGTGTTCTCAAAAAAAGAAATAGGAATACAAACAGTTTAGCCTAACGTCATTGGTACGTCCTATTCTTCGGTACGGGTCTGCATGCTGGGATCCATGCAGAGAAGGACAGATAAATGCGTTAGACCGAGTACAGAAGAAAGCTGTTCAATTTACAAAACATACGAAGGATTCTGACCGGGAAAACTTGGCTCAGCGTAGGACGATAGCACGCTTATGCGTATTTTTTAAAACGTATTCTGGGGAACGGGTTTGGAAAGCTATACGCGACAGGTTGCGAAGGGCTTACTGTTTGAGTAGGGTTGATCATGTTCGGAAAATTAGTGACAGGAAGCAAAGTTCGGACATCGGGAAATATTCCTTTGTAAATAGGACCATTAAAAACTGGAACGAACTAAATGCAGAAGCGTTAGGGACTTTACCTTGTAGACCTAAAATTTTAGAAACAGAGTTAGGAAAGCAATTATAAACGGGGTGAAATCAAAGGAAAAGAAGTGTGGCGAAAATCGTCTAAAAGTGCAGTGAAGTGAAGTGAGGCGAGTGTGGTGATGTGAGATGAAATGAAGCGGTAGGAAATTTGAATGGGGTTAAGCCAAACGAAAGGCTAGTGAAGTGTAGTTGGGTGAAGTTTAAATGAAAGGAAGTGAAGTGTCGACAAGTGTAGTGAAGTGGAGTGAAGTGTAGTTGGGTGAAGTGTAATGAAGTGGAGTGAAGGACTTAGTAATAGGGTGTCTACCATTATTAGAAGATATATATATATCATATGAAGTTTGCTGCTTATATGGCTGTTTCTTTTATCACGTTCTTTCATACACGCTTGGTTCTATTTTTTTTTATCACTGTATATATGATTTATGTTTTGTGTGCTATTTAATTTTGTAAATTATGTATTTTTATCGTTATGTTTATGTATTCTTATTGTTATGTATGTTCTGTTTTGTATAGTCACCGGGTGTCAACCCAACTGCAGTCAAATTATATCATACCATATATCAAAATCCCGTCCGTGACACCCACTAGTCTGACGGAGGTTTGTCCGTCGTGCTTCTCACACGCTCAAGTTGACTGGACCCTCAAAGTAAGCTGCGGTCACTTTCTCCGCATTCTTTCCAATTGATATGTACTAAGACTCTCACCTTTCGACGCTATACCACAGACACTGACAGCATCATTAAATGAACCGATCGGCAAACTACTTCGATGCTACATCGTCAGAGATAACGACAGCTCCGTACACGAACCAACAGAAAGACTACACCAACTTATCGAAATCCAGTTTCTGTTTTCGGATAGCCTGGCAGACATGTGGATAGGATCGCATTTGTATACGTTCGCTTTAAGCATTTTATGCGACAAACACGTAATGGTATCTTAAGGAAGCAGTCTCTCCCAATAGTTCACCCGCCAAAGTTGATATGAAATCAACTCTCCTCTCTTGACTTACAGAACATGGCCATCTCTTTGTAAGTCATAAATCGATTCGTTATATTGAAGCTGCTTCATGTCCAAATGTGAGTCACACATATACGGAACCGTATGAGTCACAGGAAGCGATGTGCTGTCCCAGATTTTAATACTCATGAACCTGCTTGACTCTCTGTTGTAGCCTACCACCTACTACAGAACATTTAAGCTTGATCCACAATGCGGATGGCCGGGAGAGCTTACCCGCTACGGGCTGGATAGCCCGGGGGTCGATCGCGGTGGGGACAGATTTTCCGTTAGCAGCCACGAGTCTCACCCTACCTCCATTATACAATGGGAACCGGGTCTATCCCGGATCGTGGTGCTGAACCTTCTAGTGCCAAAGTTGCGAATTATTTGAATCCAGTCCTCCGCCTCCCCATGTGCTTGCCCAGGCATGTCATGGGTGACAACACCTGGAGATACCCTGACACTCAGCTAAAGGTGAACTCATAGTCAGGTATTTGGGTGGAGTATTGTTGGTGAATCTCTTGCGGCGGTCCAGCACAGTGCATTATGGTCTTGGTCTCAACATGTTAAGAAATCTTGAATTGTAACAACCCGTCGTGCTTGATATAAGTGTATGTAATAAACACAGTAAACTTTTTCAGCCAGCAGAACCATAATCTTTATTAGAATGTAAATAAAATAGCCTACTACAAGGAGCGTACAGACAGGCAATCATCACTAAACCGAACAAAATTTACAATAATGGGAATAAATACTTTTATTTTCAGTTTATATTTGAATATACTCTACACATTTATATGGATCGGTGGTAGAGAAAGGAATATGGAGAATAAGAACTACGTGTAATAAGGAAGTGAGGGAGCTATACAAAGATCTAGACATGGTAGCAGATATTAAAAGGAAGAGATCGGAATGGATTGGACTTGTAGTAAGAATGGATCAGGGAAGGACAGGTAAGAAAATATCTGAGAGTAAAACGGAGGGAAGTAGAAGAAGGGGAAGACCTAGACTGAGATGGCTGGAAGATGCAGAGAAGGGTCACGGGAGGTGAAGGTTAAGAGACGGCAACAGAAGGCTGTCGATAGGGAAGAATGGGCGTACGTAATTAAGGAGGCCAAGGCACTCAGAGGGCCGTAGAGCCAAGGAGTAAGTAAGTAAGTAATTAAGTATACTCTATACGTTAATCTCACCTTTTGCATTAAGTTAGATTTAGAATTTTAAGATGTAATAGTTCTTAAAGATTCGAGTAATTTCGTTGTGATCTCTGATGATGGAAATGTAGGCTGAAAGATTTTGGATCGACAGTGAACAAAAGGAATATCATGTACCTTGTTTATTTATTGTCCTTATATGCTGCAGTACACGGCAACAATGTTTTACATAAAATAAGTAACAATTTGACTTCCAAATATTTAATATCAATTAACAGTGCAGGCAAATGTGATGCCTAACGTACCACATGCTTTATGTCACAGGATTCGTCACCTCATCATCGTAATAACGAAGTACTGTACTGTCCAGACAGATGAAATACGCGATTCGACACAGTTACAAAACTAAAGACAACTGACTGATATCCAAATGAAGCAGCAAGATTCTTGTCACTGCACATGTGAATTAAATATATACGACATTTCAATAGGCCGAAAGCAACTCGCTACGGGCTGGACGGTCCGGGGATCGAATTCCGGTGGGGGCGAGATTTTCGCACCTGTCCAGACCAGCCCTGGGGCCACTCAGCCTCCTGTACAATGGATACCGGGTCTTTCCCGGGGGGTTAAGCGGCCGGGGCGTGGTCTTCACCACCCACCCCATCTATCGCCGAGGTTAAAGAAAGAGTTGAGCTAAACTTCTACTCCCCCTCTGGGCCTTCGTGGCCTGTTCTAGGGTGAACTTTACCTTTACCTTTACGACTTTTCAACTGTATAAGTAACTTTCTTTCTAAACGTAAACTGTAATTTAAGCTTTTAATATATTTCAAAATATGTATAGTAAAACCTTGTGATACCAAGGTGACGTTGACATTACGGGTTTTGCATATCTTTATCTATAGTTGATAAACACTTAACTGATGCTGACTGAAGTACATCGAAACATGTAGCAATGTATTCATATTTTAATAGCAATTATAACGGTGACTGCTAAATGATTTTTACATTTTAAAAGGACTGAAACCAATACAAATCGGATGGTAATTGCACAACTGTTGGTCAAGTACTGTCTCCAAGCACAAACGCGCTCCCCTGAACGCGCCGCGACCAAAGCAAAGAATATTCTCTCCAACCGTGAGCTGACGGTGATCGTACGCATGGCGTTAATCAAGCTGTAAGTTCAAGCTAGCCCTTTTGATTCACATCCAATAGGTATTTGACTGAATACCCTCACTGCCATAGCTCGTGTTGTTATCCTCGTTTCCTGTGTGCCAATTTCAGAACAGATCCCGGCCAACTATTTAAAATTTTCTGACTTTTAACATTCAAGACATTGACATATCCTTCTACGTTTACTAACTAAGCAACTGTTAGAGCGTCGAATACAAGACCGCGAAAGGTCGTGGATGCATACATTAACCTTTTGGCGCTGGAATTATTTTTTTAATTTTAGCACAACCTGTATATAAAATGTGAATAATACAGGAACCAAATACGTTAGAATTATGAAACAAGCTGCATTTTGAAGAGAAAAAAACGGACAGTATATACCACGTTTAAAATATTCAGTACCTATATTTGTTGAATACATATATAAAATGCAACTTTAGAGGTTAGCGGTGCGGTACGACCATTACAGTTGACATTAGGCTTCAAAAGGTTAAACAGCAAAAATCTCGGAAATTTCCTTTTTCAAAAACGGTGGACATGCTGGCATCGTGCGGTCTTGGGCAGCCTGAACGCACGAATAGCGGGTTCGCATCTCGCTGGATCAGTTCATGTCTTTACACAGTTTTGTGTGTTACACTACGACGGTACAGACCTTAAGACGGACTGGTAGCGTGTCTTCAGCAGACTGTTTTCTGTCCAGACTGCTTTAATATTATATTTTACCACAGTTGGGGAACTTTTTTTAAGGAGCGTCTTCGTCTTGTGTTTCATTTTTGAAGGGAAGTAGCTTGTGTGGTACATCTTAACATCGGTGGAGTCTAAGGGTGTAATTGACCCCGTAATAAGAAGTTGGTGTTTGGAAGACGAACAAGTCTGACGCGATTTTTTATACATCCTCTTTGCAACAATTCAATTGTGAATGTTCAGTGCAGGTGATTATGACGTCCCTTAGATTTTAATAACACATCATGTTGGTCTGTATTACAAACAAAAGTCTGCAGTTAGGGCAGTAATAATTAGACTTGTAGACAATAGGTCCATTTGCCATGAAAGCACAGAAGTATAGCTCTACTTTTCTGTAATCTCGGCGCTAGAAGAGGATCGGTGGTTAACACCACGTTCATACCGTTTTACCCCTTGGAACGACCACGTATCCGTTGTAGAGAAGGCGGCTGGGTGGGTCCCAGTGCTGGTCTGGACGGGTGCGGAATATCTCGTCCCCAGAGGGATTCGACACCCCGGACCGTCAAGACCGTAGCGAGTCGCGTTGTTCGAAGTGGTGACCAGGCAGAGGGCTGGATAAAAGTCGTTCGAGTCCAGAGAAGTACCGAGACAAGATTTTATTTACTGACGCATCCCAACCGTAGAATCACAGTTCGATTCCCGACAGGGGAAAAGTTGTGTTTTCCAAAGCGTCCAAATCGGCTCTGGGGTCCACGCAGCCTCCTACTGGGGGCTCTTTCCCCGGGGGTAAAACGGATGGGGTGTGCAACCGACTACTCGCCGCCGTCTAGTGTCGAGGTTAAGAACGGGGGCAGCTTTTCCTTCGGTCCAAGATAGACCTTCATGACATGCACAGGACGACTTCCGCCTTGCGTCCAAACCTGCTGTGAGACCTCCAAGCTTGCTATCCGGAGGGTATCTGGGCGTTTCCTTGCAGGTAAAGCGTTCAGGGTGTGAAACACACCAACCCCTACCTGCATCCCAGTTTAATCATACGTGGATCTATACATTTGACATTATTACGCAAGTGGATCTATACCTCCACTTCCCCACATTAATGGTATTGTGCTTAATTAGGAGGAGGGGACAACTTTACCTTGCCATTTTAGTTCTCTGTACTTTCTACTGTTCCCCACGCATTCCACTCCTGAGTAACCAGACCGCAAATCAGAAAAGGTTAAAACCAGTGGTCTAGAGAATCTATACCTCTGTACCATAGACAGCGCCCTGCCCGAGCACCATAGAGATGTGGAACAGGGCTGTTATGGATTTCATAAATTGAAAAGTAAGCGATAGCCAGGAAATACCGCTTGCATTACCTTTTATCTGTAACAGTTTATTTTCTTTGTTCTTTGTTCCTAACGAAACATTCTTTCCTTGATGGGGAAACAGCTCTTTATGTCTTTTAGTTTCGATCGACGTTGTGCTGGCCTACAAATAGTCAGAAGTCTGACTTGGCCCCAACGTACCATTTGAGATAATGTGCAGAATTTCTTGCATGTGTTCAACGAAGCCAAATAATAGCAACAATAAGCACACTTATATATTAGTTAAGGGAAATGAAACGATAGTGTGTTTGGTGATAATATAACTAAAATAACGCCAGTACATAACTGTTTGTGGGCCGGGTAGCTCAGTCGGTATGGCGACTGACTAGGGGCTGGACGGTCCGGGATCGAATCCAGGTGGGGACGAGATTTTCCGCTCGTCCAGACCGGCCCTGATGCCCCATCCAGCCTCCTGTAAAATGGGTACCGGGTCTTTCCCGGGGGTAAAGTGTGGCCGGGGTGTGCTGCTGACCACTCACCCCCTTCTAGTGCTGTGGTCATGGAAGAGTAGAGCTATACCTCTACCCACCCTCTGGGCCACACCGGACCCGTAACGGGAAAACTGTATTATATAACTGTTTGTTGAGAAGAGGGTCAGCCAGTTTCAGCTATTACATTATTAATTCATGTACAGTATTACGAAATTACACTTAAAAGGTATGTCTACTACGAACGTGACAGACAGCACTAGTACGTTAATTTAAGGAATCTCTCCAGAAAACGCTTGGATTTAAACAAAGCGTTCATAGATTTTGTAAATACGGTAGTGTGAAACACAGTACACCAATTGGTACGACAAATACTCACTCACTCCATGGTGCAGAGTAATATTATCCACTTCTTGAGAAGCTAGCTGGTTTGCAGCTAGTCAAGAAATTCCCCGCATTTCACGGAACCCGAAGGTTCATTACCGCACTCACAAGCGTCCGCCACCTGTCCCTATCCTGGGCCAGCCCAATC
>Ga0123352_10016887_pt1 | contig 11637 bp, 6 predicted proteins | sample TergutLab28metaG_FD_89700 | JGI IMG/M metagenome (GOLD analysis project Ga0123352, IMG submission 89700) | Labiotermes labralis P1 segment gut microbial communities from Petit-Saut dam, French Guiana - Lab288 P1 | ecosystem: Host-associated > Arthropoda: Insects > Digestive system > Gut ...
AAACTTCACCTGGTCTTGTTTGGCGGTGCTGCAGGCACAGTGGAAAAATGTGTTGGTGATTACACTTCTGCCACACAGTCCCTTGTGAACAGGAAAGAATTTTTTTGCTTGTTATTAGGAATTACTCTTAATAGCTTAGAAAACATAGGGTTTAATCTTTGAATTATTAGCGAATGGTGAGAAAATAGTGGGAGGAACTGGTTGTGGCCTAATTCCACGTACTATGCTTGCATTTTACTGAAGGTAATGAGAAAAATCACAAAGATCTCAGACATGATAGCTGATCTGCTTGTCGAGACATAAACCAATTTCCTTCACACTACTGGGCAGATCTGATATCTACTCAACCATGATACTCGGCGATTTCCGAAGAAACTGACAATGACTGAAGCCGGACATGACAATCTGATACGACCCTGGTAACAAAATTCAAATCCACCCCTACTTAAATGTTGTATTCTGAGGCTCTAGAAAATGAGGGTTAGGCGCACAAGTTTTACATCTTCTCTCTATCTCTAACTTTAATGTCAAAGATTTAGTTAGGGGTTTCATAGCCTACGTTTTCAGTGTCAGCTCTTGAGCTTCATTATATCCCCCCCCCGTTAATGTTCGTTAATTGTGACAAGTTTTGACTGTGGCTCAGATTTTTCGACCTAAATCTTATACAGTCGAGCAGTCCAAGCGCATGAAGATGAAGACACTACGAATATTCGAAACGTCGGAAACTACTCATCCAACGACACAGCACCGTATCCCAGTAGATATGAATCTTCACAAACAGAGCTTAGAAAGTGTTAATTCTAGTGTTAATTGTTGCTTTGCATTCAGCTGGCCCAGAATAAGATTCAGTGCTTCCAACAACATAAACGGTGGGGAATTTCATGGTAAGCTGTGGCTTCAAGTGAGTCTGAGATTCTTGTCCTTGTAGTTAATAATAATAATAATAATAATAAAGTAGGGCTTAGTTTTGTTTTGAAATTATGCACGTACCGTAAAGAGTTTTACTATTCTTTTAATGTATTAGACTTTCTAAATAGTTTTATAGCAATTTAATTACAAAGTAAGACACCCTAAGTTGATACTATCTGTATTAATTTTGCAATACAATATAAATTAATTTTGTAGTCTGTTATATTTTAGTAAATTCTAAATTCTGGTGTAAGTATTCCTGAGGAAGGTGTAAATGACGCCGAAACATGTTGGAGCAGTATAAAACTATATATTTTTGTGTGTAAAGTTTGCATTCTTTGGTGTTAGGAATGAATGGTTTAGCCGCTATTTAGTTTAATTAAGGAGTAAGATAGTCGTAAATCACTTATTTAAGGGGCCTCAAAATTTAGCCAAAACGGATCTACAGACATATTTCGGTCCACCGGAGCCGTCAACGGTGACATGAGGTTTAAATACGAACTAAACTAAACGTTTCTTAGCGCTAGACAGTGTGTGTCATGTCATACAAAACCTTAAAACCTAGTACGTAGTGTGCGGTGAGGGCCTATATTGGCATTATAATAAAAATCGTTCTTAGGCAACTGACATAAATACATAGATTTCTTGCTGGTGCTCATCGTACCAGTGTACACGACTTTTTGTGGGTGATCGGCCAGAACATAACACGTAAATAAACTATGAGTTTCTGTGTTTTGTAAAGCTGTATATTATATTGGAAACGCCAGTGGCGCTCAAGATTTTAAACGTGGGCCTCTCAGACACGAGTGATTTGGTGAGGCGCAAAAAAAAAAAAATAATAAAAACAAAAAAGAGGATGATGAGGGTCCCAGGCCTCTCACGCTGGTACGCACAATTGCAACTTTTTCCTTAGAGAGAAGGCCTTTCCGGAATCTAAGTTTAATCGCATCTAATCGAAAAAAATCACACGTCTAATGGAGTATAAATTTCATTGTTGCGTTCTAGAAGCCTGCTCGGGGCTGGGCCTTGTCGTTGGGCCTCTGCCCTATCCGGTTCGAGGACCGAACCTGAGCCGGGTAACACATAATATTCGAATTTCGACCTGGCTTAAAATTTACCAACAAAAATGTTCGGTATTTTGAGGTATTTTTTTTTTTTTTGCACAGGTAAAGGTATTCGTTGTTGTTTTCATTTTGTGTTCTGAAGCAGTAAGTTAAGCATTAGCGTGAAGAGCTGTGATGTTGTTGCCCCTTGCAGTTCGACCAGAAAGTTGCAACAGACGTGTAACTGCACGTAATGCGACGATAAATGTTTAAACAATTAACTTGAAGAATCTGTTCACTTTATTATAACCAACTTATGCACTTATATGTTTGTTTAAATTATGTTGATATTTTAAAACACTAACATATAACACACTGAAACCATTAGTCACTCCTACATGTTTCGGTTGTCACATATAACCATCCTCAGGGAGTTCCTTGTACATACTAAAGTTACTACATATGTTGCCCTTGTGGTATGGTAGAAGCATGTCTTATTACGTGTATGATGGATCTGGATTGTCTGCTGTGTGTTTGTCAGTGCTGTACTTCTGTGTTTTAGTGTTTTAAAATATCAAAATAATTTAAACAAACATATAAGTGCATAGGTTGGTTATAATAAAGTGAATATATTCTAAAATACACGGTGAAATGGTGAAAATTGAAGAATCTGTGTTCAGCAGGGTTCCGAAAATGAACCTAATCTTGTTTTTCTCGCGGATTTTTTACCTGTTCCCTCCTAGAAATAGTTGCAGACAACACCTTACAAATTTGGAGCCTGGTGTCTCTATACTTAACAAAAAATTGACAGATGTTCTTACTGCATTGTTAAATCATTTATTCGAGGTAGTTTGAAAATTTTACATTAATATGATGCGTATTAGTAACAAGATAAGGCAATAAAATTTCTGAACTTTTGATCGTACTGATCGTTACTATGTTCTTTTGTTATCATTGTTAGCACTATTATTATTATTATTATTACTATTACTATTACCATCCTCATCGTCATTTTTGTCATCAGTCCTTCGTATTTTCCTGCAAGTTTTTGTAAGCAGTACTGTTTTCTTTCTTACGCAACACATGTCACAGCTGTGTATTTCGAAACACGCGACTAAACTTATGTATGTAACAAATGTAATTTACACCTAAATTAGGAGTATAACACTGGTGGTGACTCATCAGAACTACATCCATTTTGTAACAAGGCACGCTCTATTAAAGAAAGTTATATTAGATTTGGGGTATTTACAGCTTAGTTTATTCTGGAGACAGAAGCACAATATTTGTCTGAAGCACTGATACTATTATGACCCACAAGGCTACAGCATAAATCAAGTTATTAGAACTCTTCTCACGTTACCTGTATTTACACTGTATCTAGAGATTCGTGCAATTCTAATGCTATAGCCTAACTATTCTGACTCCCCTTTGTGTTTGGCTGCCATAGCACTCTCTATATCCTAATTTCCTTGCTTTTTCTTTTGTTCTCGCTTCATTCATCATGTTCACTGTCACTATCTGTGCCACTAGAACACCTAGATGTATTAGTATCTTAACTTTCAATTTAATTAGCCCGTTGGTCTCACTCACTGGAACCGAAATTTCTCCGTTGAGCTTCAATTACCTTCTACGAATATGTTTGAAGCACGTGGAGTGTTAAGATTAGAGACAGGCTAATTAGCCGAGGACTGGCGGAGAGATGGATTGCACTTCTTTAGCAAAAATTACTTCTAAATTATGTGTTAATTTTCAATATGTAATTTAGATATCGCTCGCTTTTCTGTGGCAAGAGTAATCATCGCCGCCTTCATGAAGCTGCGGAGCTGTTTGTTTACCGTCCGACCTCAGTGGTCTAAAACTGTAGGGTGTTTGAGAAGTTAGAGGCCGTATGCGGGGTTGGCATACGGCCTGCACGTACTGGTACTGACAATATTACCGTAAACCACCTTTAATCTACGTAGCATACCGCGGTACACGGCTGGCTGCAGATCCACCTGGTAATTTGTGGTACCGTGATTTGTGTGTTGAAACGCAAAGTGAAGAGAGATTTCCACTTATTTGATACCTTGCCACTGGTACAGAATGAGCCCTCACATTGATATTCTTTTAATGAGAGGAGGTTGTGCCCACTCAATAGGAGATCAGGTGGCCCAGAGTCAGCTTGAACGCTGCAGCAAATTCGAAAATCTATGTCATGACAATAATTGAATTTTGGTCCTCATGTTCTCAGCCAGTTAGCTGAGGATCATCTGGCCCCCTCAGCACCATGTAGAAGTGAGAAGTAGCTCACATTCACGTACAACAGCAGGCCAGTCTGCCTGAAAATCCTGTTGAAGGATTAGCTTTGAGGGACATTCAGAAGGAGGAATTCCGGATCTTTCCAACCTGACGTGAGAATGATAATCAACAGTATTCAAGAAAACTTGTTTCAGAGCAGAATGGAACCTGCGTCCTTTATGTTTACCAACACCACATGACACTTAAATGAGAATAAAGTGTGGCTCACGGCCAGAACCCATGGAAAAAAGAAATGTAAAAAGCAACAATTTAGGCAGTGCACGCGCAGCGCAACAATTTTGGCGCTCTCGCTCCTGTTTGTCTAGTTATTTTTAAAACCATAAATGTTTTAAAGAAGTGTGTGGCACAAACCGTGTCTGTGTCTATCTTTGCAGCTTGTTTTCAAAATTTTTTTGCGATAAAAATTTAGCCGGTTACACGTGACATTTACCCAGAAATGAATACAGGTCTTTACGTAACATCCATGATTTTTATTCAATTTCACTCAAGGTGAAACATGCAAACAAGTTTGAGTAGAAATGCCCTTCATAGAATTTCACATAATATCGTGAAGCTGTTGCTGTTGACAAATAGACAAACAAACAGACAGAGAGACAGACGCGCCGAAATTAATGATCTCCGTTTTACAACTTATGGTTGTGAAAACGCGAAACATTGGAGGATAAACTGTTAGAAATACCCGTGAATATGTTTGCCCAAAACGACCTATCACCACTTCCTCGTTTCTTGATTGACTGAGTTGCCAATTTAGACCCTATCAGAGGCTGTGAAGAATAGACAACGGACTGATTTTCAGTCCAAATTTCTGCAAAATTTTGTTATTAAGGAAGCGTTTCGGACTTTTTTTTTCACTTTATTTTCTTCATGTGGTGAGAAAGCACATTAGCCAATGACCACTTTAAGCTTTAAACTGCGTTTTGGACCTTGATGTGACAGCGTAGTGGGCCTAACATACAGCAGGGTAAACGCCTACACAGCTGCGTTCCGATAACGAGCTTGACAGCATTGTCGGATGTATTGCCTATCTACATGGCGTTTCTCCGTCACCGAGCCTGAAACCGCGAGTTTCCCCAGCATGATGTCGCGTCGCTTCATGAGCGTCCATTTGTAGATCCGCACAAAAGGGTAGATGGACTGTGAAAATCACGAAACATATTTGTTAGCATAGCTTGGCGCCGGAGGAATTCCGAACATTGGATCTCGTGGATATGAAGCAAGAGTGCGATCTGTTGGACGTGAAAATGTACTGATCGGAAGTAACGTACACAACGCATTGCGTATGGGCTGGTATGAAGCCACGAAATTCTCTTGGTAGTATACAAGTCAGTGAGTTACATACAACACTTTGCAAAATGCACAGAAGGAAGTTTCTCTCGTTATGAAGTACAAAATTACCTCGAAGAATGTGTTTAGCGCGTATGTCTAAACGTGTCTAAAACTGTGTTTTTTAACGTAGTAAACACTAATAAATAACATAATGTAGCTTTCATCAAAATTAGAAACAACTTTTGCAGAGTTTTATAAGGAATTATGCAACAATTTAAATAAAAATGTTTTAATCCGAGGAGAAGATTGAGGATGAGAAAATAACGCGTGGCTACAAGATAACTTTTAGACTACCTAACGAATGTGTTTAAAATATAATGAAATTGGTGCTTTTTAACCAGTTTTAAACTTCTGCTATTTTGATGACTTTTAGACCGAGAGTTAACAACAAATAAAGCCTAGTGTTTCCGGACCTAAAGCATTTTAAAGAGAAGAATGTAAGTTAGGGAAGAATAATCAATCACATAAAATATATTCTACATATTCTGATATATATATATGTTCATATATACTGAACATAACCGTGCGAATTTTAATACCGTAACGTCTGTGATTTTTAAAGACATATCCATGAATTACGACCTTACAACTGTCGAAAAATGCTGGAGAGGAAACAAGTTTTGGTTCATCTTAGAAGTTATTAGTAAGTCGTTGGTCGTCCATGACACGTTCTTACGACGATTGCGGTTTATTTATGTAACACTGCAAATTTGAGAAGAGTTGCTAGTGTAGTGTGCTACATTTCCTGCGGACCAAAACAAAGGAGATGGTACTCTGATTTCATACAGATCTCCTCCTCCCCATCTCACCCACTGCGCATCCGAGACAAATTATCTCAACTTTGTGTTGGCTAGAGAGTTTTGTATTTCGCATTATTGTACTGTAATTAGACATAGTTTACACGTACGTGCCTTATTTGTATTGCTTTACGACGGTTAAGTTCACTGGTATATTGAAGTATAAATGTGTACTGGTAGCAGTAGTACACTTCGCATGTGCGATCCGACGGTAAAATTTCTAGAACTGCCTCCAGCTGAAAACGGACGCTTTGAAACTTACAGAAATTATATAATCTGCAACATGTAAGGCCCCTAATATTGTGATATCCTCGAAAACCTGAATATCAACTAGGAATTCCGATCGGGGTTATGGGCTAGTGATTTTATCCGTATTGTGTGTTCCTGTTTGGGTAAAAGAAGCCTTGAGCTGGGCCGGTTTTCAGTTTGAGGAATCTTCCCAACTTTCTGAGAAGATTAACATTTTAGGAATTCATTCTTTGCCATTGTAGGTCAGAGGACAAAATCTGTTACAGCTGTGGGTTAAGAAGAAAGGAATAGGCCTATCATGTAAATTAAAAATGCTTATGTTTTAGACTTTTAGGTTCTCAAATTTCACAAATAGCTTTTAGATCCTCGCGAAGGAGAAATATTAAGGTTGTTGGCATGCATAAGGACAGCGCTTTACAAAGATGTACGAATTTCCAGTACACCATTATGAAGAACCTTAGACTTGTAACAGACAAGGTGATTTTCGACGTATATACACGAAATCTGCAACAAATTTACATTACATCTAGGCACCGAATTTTTTTATCTACATCGCGTATTATAAATTTGTATAAACTTAATTATTTTCAAAAATATGTAAATTGTTACGTCATACCCATTCATTCACAGGTCAATAAATCAAGCATTCTTCTAGGTACCTACTAACAAACTCGTTTGCTATTACACATCTTCCAATGCAACCACTCTCCCGGTCTCTCATCCACCCCCTCGTCGCTCACCTTCACACCCACCCAACATTTAATAAGCAGCTCGATCAGTCACTCACAGTACAGCACTCAGAGTCGCTCATTGACCCACACACACACACACACCCTCAGTCACTCACGCACCGGCTTATTAAGTAACGCAATGTCGTTCCTGAGATTAAAAATTATTAGAATCTTGTCTATAAATTTACCGTTTTGTGGGATGTGACAACGTGTAATGTGCAGATAATTAGAGACATTTTGCTGACTGTATCGTCAGTACAGAAGAATTCCCTGAAAATAGTGGCATCAATTTCCTCCGAAAAGTCGGCAATTATACACAGTAATCTTCAGTTTCTCAGTTCCAGCAACTCGCTGTTATTAAGCCAGTAAGTGTCGCTCACTGGCCTACACAGCTACTCGGTTAGTCACTTGCCACCAGCGGAGAGCCACCCAGTAACTCATTAATTAATTCAGTGTCACTCCGCGAGGAACCCCGTCTCTCTCTCACGCCCTCACTCACTCACTCACTCACTCATTCACTCCGTCGTTCGGTGGATATCATACATGAAATGATCTAAACGATCTGATAGTGTGTACAAACTTGGTCATTTTCTAACGAAGCAGAGACGAATTGTTGAACTTTTAAGGACCACATCCATGGAGTCATTAATCTTTTTTCTTTCAGGGATACTGTTATCAACTTGGTGTCTGTGTGTGATAAATAATTTGAAGAAATTTGTTCTAGAAGGTGGCGTTTTAGTGGAGGGTATGGGGTTTACTGCAGAGTACCAGTATAAGACGTAACGTAATTCAGCTTTGTGTACTGCACTGTAAGGTTTCAGAGTAACGCCAGCATAATTAGTGACGAAATGAAATTATTAATACCCCTATTTATAACCAGCAGCAGTTTTTGCATGTTTTGACTGGGCCTAGTATTTAGAATATATGGAAATTTTCTTCGTGTAGGAAGCCTCTAATGAATTTATGGATACGTACGGGAAAACTAATATATATTTATAATGCTGTTGCTGTAGGAAATGAAATAATTATATGTTCGTTTGCACGCGGTGTAGCTGAAGTACCAATCAAGAGATGTTCTGTACTGTGATCTTTATGAATTGTAGGCAGATGCAACGGAGCCTCTGTTGCAGCTATTGATGTCAGTAGGTAGATAAGGGATGAGGAAACAACTGGACATAATTGTGAAAGTTACGATAAAAATAGCGTAACTTAGCCTTAAATTGGTACAGTAGATACAATACAAAACTTCTGTTTGTGTACAATATTATAACCAAATTTAAAAATAAATTTATAAGCTCTCGAGTGTCTAGCTTCGGTCGTTGAATACTGCACTGGCCTATACTTGGCGTAAGATTAGCCGACATAAGTACTGCACTCAAGACGTGCTGAAGCATGCAGGAGGTTGTGCATCTATTCTGTTCATATTTCAGTGCATGTAAGTTTGTTTGTTAAATTGAATTTTTGCTTCATGCACCGTACGTACAACACCAAAGACGATTTTATTACATTCCTTAAAACTGTGTCATGAAGTGGTAGGTTTTACGAAGGTGAGGCGACACTAACTGCTACTAACAATGAATAGCAATAAGCTGGTAATTCTGACTGCCCTCTGGACCGTTAGGTTTCCCAGACAAATTGGTAAAGAAAAGAACCTCTTAACCCCTGTGCCGTAAACTAAAATCTGACACTCATATCCAAAGCCGTTAACTTTACAGGTGAATGTTTTGATAAAGAGATTTCGAAGCATACTGGTGTGGAGATAACGGTACTGTATAGTCTGTGTACGATGCACCGCTTTTCGATAAATCGACCACCTGTTGTGGAAACATTTGGACATGGAGGCCACATTCAGATTTTTGCAAGACTGAAAGAATATGTAAGTGTAATCAGTATGAACCACGACCTTTGAGGTAGATTGCAGAGCACATTTTTTTTAGCAAGTAGAGAATTTTATAAGCTGTGTCTTTATTGGTATTACAGCAACTGGAGTACTTTAGCAGAAATTTTATATTTATATATATATATATATAAGATTACCCTAATTGACACAAGGTTCTTGAAATTAAATCTGAAAACAGATAATTCTTTTTCACCCTAATTTACTTCCTAAGATCGGAGTCATCTCATGAGATCACCATTATACTTCTATATTTTCGTGCTAATCCTTTCAGCTTTCGAACTATTGACAGGCTTTCATAAAATTTTGTACGAGATTTATACCCAGATCTTGATTTTTAATTTATTACATCGTGTTTCAACGAAATGCGGGCAGCAAAAACTTGTGCTTTTGGAGCGTCATTGACGTCATTTAATAGGTATACGATTAGTGTGAACACGAAGCGGAGCAACGTGGAATATTTTTAGATGCTTCATTAGGAAAGAACCAGAAGTATAGACTTGGGATAATTTATTACTAACTTATCACTGCGCTCTTGATGCATGTAATCTGCGCACTGGTGATTTAGTCCTTAATGACAGAATGACGTTGTGACGATACCAATGTCTGTGTTGCATAATGTGAAGTATGGTGCAATTATTATGAATAGTGGTGTTTGGGAATACCGGAGAGAGAAAGGGTGGCTTAATGTTGTGTGTTACCCTGGCGTTTACTTCAGAGGAATGAAAAGAAATACAACAAATATCAGAGAAGAAAACAATTTTTGTAAAAGGTAAAGGTAAAGGTAAAGTGAACCCGTTACAGGCCCGGTGTGGTCCAGAGGGTGGGTAGAGGTATAGTTCTATTCTTTCATGACTGCGGCATTAGAAGTGGTGAGTGGTCAGCAGCACGCCCCGGCCGAACTTTACCCCCTGGAAAGACAGAAGGCTGGGTGGGTCACAGGGCCGGTCTGGACGGGCGGAAAATCTCGTCCCCATCGGGATTCGATCCCGCACCGTCCAGCTCCTAGTTAGACGCTATACCAACTGAGCTACCTGGCCCACAAAGAAATTTTTATATTGTAGCAAAAGTAGGCTACCACGCGAGTGTATTGCTGCAGTGTAAACCAGCTGGTTAGATGTTCTCACGAATATACATCAGACTTGTGTTCTTTGTTGTAATATTTTCAGCGTTTTATTTAAGAAAGTCTGTTATTTTCTTAGTTACGGATTTTTTTTTGTGACCGAGCAGGGTGTAGTTTCGATATTGTTCATTCTGGCGATAATTATGGTAGGACACGATAATGCGACAAAGACAACCAGATTGTCCGTGAAGTTACACCCGTGTGACGGAGCAAAAGGTTATTTAATTGAGACAACTAGACGCAGCTTATTCGTTGGTTTGTATAAAACAGCATGTGTTCGGACATGTTTCGATGCTGTCTGAATGTGTGATAGTGATTACATATATCTTATTGTTTTCATTTAGGGAATGGAGCAACTTGAATTTTCAGGACATTGTGCCTGTAGGATATGGATACAACAAATGTACAGCAGTAAGGGAGCATTTTTATATTATATGTATGTTTCGTGCTTTACAAGTAATTGAGTAGTTGATGCAGCGTCATATTCAGGAGGTTCCGAGTTTGAATCTGGTTCAGTGATTAGCTTCTCTGGCATAGGCTTTTCGGGGTTTCTTAAGTCTCCCTGCGCAGGTGACAAGATATTACATAATATTAGTCCACGATCGCTTGCTTCGGATTCTTTACCAGTTTACTGTTCACTAATCATCCACATATTTTTGTCTATAACTTATCTACAATCTGAGCCATTGAAAATGCCGTTATATAAATCACACACACACACACACACACACATATATATATATTGAATGGCCTCAATATTCATTTAATTGAATTAATTGGCTCTTCTTTTCTCTAAATAACTACTTATCTGCTTAAATTAAATAAAAAACTAACATATTCCTTGTTGTTACAATTTAATATCACACAGTATGAGTAATGTACGTATTGTGAAGTGAGAGAGAAAACAAACAAGATGAAACAATCAGATGTTTATTATCAACACTGTCTCAACATGTTTCGGGCATCATTATGCCCATCTTCAGGAGAACAAAGACCGTGTGTTACTGCATGCCGTGTGCTGCACTGGTTCTGCTGGATGTGGTTGGTAGCGGTTGTTGGGCGCTGCGTTGTAGGGTGCGAGCACTGCTTGCACCCTACAACGCAGCGCCCCACAGCCGCTACCAACCACATCCAGCAGAACCAGTGCAGCACACCGCATGCAGTAGAGCACGTTTGAAACGTGATGGCACACGCGCAGAAACCAGATTTGGTCTTTCAGCAAAACGGATGAGTCCATTTAAATCGGCGGCGGGGGGGGGGG
>Ga0123352_10016888_pt1 | contig 11637 bp, 7 predicted proteins | sample TergutLab28metaG_FD_89700 | JGI IMG/M metagenome (GOLD analysis project Ga0123352, IMG submission 89700) | Labiotermes labralis P1 segment gut microbial communities from Petit-Saut dam, French Guiana - Lab288 P1 | ecosystem: Host-associated > Arthropoda: Insects > Digestive system > Gut ...
CCATTAAATAAAGTAATAACATGATCGATAAAGTCGTCCTCGTCATTTTTAGAACGGATAGTATTGTCTACTCTGCTATAGATATTTTGCCCGTCCCACAAAAACGGGGCATACCCATATAAATCACACAATTTCAAAAAATGAGTGTAATAATTAAACCGGTCTTCACCATGATTATCAAGAACCCCCCATTCGCCAAGGACAATACCATAACCCATATCAGTGAATTTCGTCATCATACCAAGCAGTTCATCCATTTCCTCCACCTCGGCGATGGTTCCCCAACCACCGACACCGGATGTGTCACCGCAATAGCTCCATGGCGTATAATAATGTACCCCAAGCAGCAACTTACCTGCCGGGTCACTCGGCATTTTGAACCTATCATCATTGGTTCGCATTATATCGGTATTATAGCCTTTTACCAGCAAAAACCGGTCGGCATTGTTACCATCAAAACTACGGATAATATCTACAAAAGTCTGGTTAATAACATAGGTCATCTCATAACACTCATCCTGGGTAAGGACACCGCGCCCCCGGGTAAAATGAGTGCTGTCATTGAGCCGGTCGCCCAGCTCTTCGTTGGCCGATTCAAAAATTACCCGGGCATCAAAGTGGTTATATCTTTCAGCAATCTGCATCCACATTGAAGTAAATATTTCCATACCCCGGTCACGTTTTTCCTGCTCTTCGGCCCCGAACAGGCTCCACCAGCCATGGTCCCAGTGGTCATTAACTATTACAAACATATCTGCATCAAGGGCATAATTAATTATTTCCTCAACCCGGTCAAAATATGCCGGGAAAATCGTCAAATCAGCCGTCATAAAATCATCGTATGTAAAATCCATCGCATTAGTCCACGCCACCGGTAAACGCAAAGATTTAAAACCTGAATCCCTCATCCCCTGAATCATTTCCGGCGTAGTAATTGGCTGTCCCCACATAGTTTCATAAACACTAGGTTCAAGCATTGGTACCCGGTTATCGCTATTGCAGGCCTCCATTGTATTGGTGAGGTTGATGCCATTACCAAGCACCCGCGCCATTTGCAGCGAGGTTAGCTCGGTAATCGGGACCGCCGCTAATTCAGCCAATGTCATTTGTTCGTCATCATTCGCTGAAGCCGGTCCGACATTTGCCCCATCATCAGTAACCTGTTCGATGATTGGTTCATTTATTTCTTCATTTGGTGCTTCTTCCACTTGCGTTCCGCAGCCGGCAATAAAAAGTACTAGGGAAAGTAAGAAAAGGGCGGATAATTTGCTTAACAATTTCATGAGGTAAATCCTTTCTTGAGAACACATATTAATTTTGTAATTTGGTTTAATTAACTTTACCATGATATCATTAAAAAGAGTATAGTTAAAATTATAGCAATTGTAAGTCAAATTTTTACTTGAAAATTTTATTAGTATAGCTAAAGTTTATAATTGGCTATTTACATAACATGAAAATATGATACAATTTGGTTTAATGTTGCAATTGTGATAAGAAGTGCATATGAGAAATATATTAAGCTGATTTCACCGGTTATAGAGTTGCTTGATGATTTAGGGGAGGGGTTATGGATGATGAAGGGGGATAATGGATAATGGATAATAATTATTGGCTCAATCTTTGCTTCAATATAATGGATGATTATGTTCCTCAAAACATTGATTTATATGATAAGCATTATATATTACGTCTGAAATTCACCGAGATTTGTCCGCATACAGAAAGAATTGTTAAACACTATTCACGAATATATGTTGATGCACTGGAACAAAAAAGAATACTTAACATGCTTCTGCGCCTAAATATAGGATATAATTCAATTGCGGTTTATGATAAAGCGATAAAATTTGCAAAAGAAGCATTACATATACAAAAGAAATATTTTGCTCAAGATGAACCTCTTGCTGCGGTACTTCTTAATAATATGGCCTGTGCGTATAAGGAAAAAGGTGAGTATGATGTTGCATTGGAGTGGTATGAAAAAGCAGTTTATCTTCGCGAAAATGCTTTAGGGCTTGAACATCCGGATACAGCTACGAGTTACAATAATATTTCATTAATTTACAGAGATATGGGAGATTATGATAAAGCCCTTGAATGGGGCAAGAAATCATTATCAATTTGCGAAAAAGTGTTAGGCTCAACAAATTCATCAACATTAGCAGCGTATAGCAATATCGGTTTAATATATCAAAGCATGGGGGAGTACACTCTTTCTATGCAATGGCATTATAAGAGTGTGACCGGCTCAATTGATAGTCTAGGTGAAGAACATCCTGCTACCGCCACTTCGTACAATAACATTGCATGTGTATATCAAATATTAGGGGAATACGAAAAATCAGTCAGTTTTTATGTGGCAGCTTTAAATATTGCTTGTAAGTTTTATGGTGAATCCCATCCGGAAACTGCTTTTATATGTGATAATATTGGTATATCATACCGATATTTATGTAATTATGATTTGGCTTTAAAATTTTGCCTCCAAGCCCTGAAAATTCGTGAGCAAGTTTTGGGCAAAAGCCATCCTCATACCGGGCTAACATATAATAGCATTGCAAGTATTTATCAGGAAAAAGGAAGTTATCCGGATGCTATTGAGTGGTACCACAAGGATTTAGCGATATGTGAAACGGTTTTAGGTAAACAACATCCTTCAACAGCAACTACTTATAATAATATCGCATCTGTTTATCAGGAGTGCGGGGAATATGATAAAGCGTTTGAATGCTGTGAAAAATCGATTTTTATATATGAAAATTCAATTGGCTTTGAGCATCCTGATTTGGTTCCCGCCTTAAGTAATGCAGCATCTATTCTTAGACTCCAAAACGAATACACTAAGGCATTAGAATTATATAATAGAGCAAAAAAAATTGCTGAAAAGCATTTAGGGGCAGAACATCCGTCCATGGCAATCTTGTATAGCAATATAGCAGGTATTCACAGAAAAAGTTCCCGTTTTGATGAAGCATTAAATTTATATCTTAAATCGTTAGATTTGACAATGAAAATATTTGGCGGGGATCATATCGAAACTGCAACAATTTACAATAATATAGCGGGGTTATATCAGGAGCAAGAAAAATTAAATGAAGCCTTGGATTACTATTTCAAAGATTTATATATCAGCGAAAAAATATTAGGGACAGAACACGCCGCCACTGCCGCCACATATTACAATATTGGTACTGTATTTATTCACCAAAAGAAATATGGTGAGGCTGTTGACTGGATTTGCCGAGCGGTTATTGTCTTATCTATATGCAAGCTGAATAACCATCCGCACATGGACTCATTTAACAAAGCTCTGCATCTTTGTTTTGAAGAGCTAGATATACCAGAAACAGATTTTAATTCGTGGTTTTCAGAACGTGTAAAAACTTACCCTGATTGGTGTAGAGTTTCCAATTTGGAGAAAGAATAATTTAACATGAAGGTTGGTTTTCCCGATTCTCCTTATGGTTTTTACGGATTACTTCTTGAACCAACCGGTGAACATTTATGTAGTCTGCATTTCCGCTCGTTAGTGAATAAATCCGTAACTCGGTAACAATCCGGGTTCTCGTAATTGTTTCTGCCATATCCTCTTTAATGGGGGATGGTAATTTTTCGCGCGTTTCGGCAAAAAATGCTACCGGTATCCTATCCGGCGCCATGTAAGCACAAAGATTTAATAACTGCCTTGACCCTTCGCAAGCTATGGCTTTAAATGAAATATTCCAAGTTGCCGTTACGATTTTTTCAAATTCCTTTGCTTTTTCATAATATTCCGGTTTCGCGTATTTTTCTTCAAATGCTAATAACCCTGATTCGCTAAGCAGATTCAGGTAGCTTGTGATTGTTGATTTCGTTTCCCTTATATATGCAGCCGCCTGTTCAAGGGCAAGCGGTAAAAAACCAAGCCGCTTTATAAGATTTGGGGCTTCGTTATCAAAATCGTTAGCATCATTATTATAAAACTCCATCTTCATTTCTTTATCATTTGACAATCTTTTTTTCAAGAACAATATCGCTTCGTCTATATTAAAAACGCCGAGGGCAATCTGATTTCCAAAATCAATTCTTGCATTACGGGTAGTAATAATAATACGTCCATTAATTTTTTCAGGGAGATAGGGTTTAACCACATCAATAGATTCAAGGTTATCAAATATCAAAAGCCACTTTTTATTATTTTTTAACCATAATTTCACCGTTCTTTGTAAATCTTCCGGTTTATATTCCGGCGGTAACACAATATTGAAATGGGCGGCAAAAGCTAAAAAGTAATTTTGGGTAGTAATATCAGTTTCGGCGTTTATGAACCAAATGCAATTTTTGAATTTCCCGCAAAAAAGATATGCATATTCGATTGCAAGTTGAGTTTTACCGATACCACCAAGCCCTGAAACAGTTTGACAAATATTCACAGCGCTGTTCTCTTTACTTCTGAAAAGGTCATTTATAGCTGTGAATTGTTCTGCCCTGCCTGTAAAATATTTGTTTCGTTCAAGCAAATTATTATGACTGGTTATCGCTTCAAGAACAATATTAGGCTTATTCACAACATAAAGAAGAATGCTTGCTAAAAAATCGGCAAGCATCTCTTCATTTGCTAATACTAATAATTCTGTTTTCTTGCTTTCTGAAATGGTCGCATCAAACTTGATTAGTTTTGAAAGCTCATCTATCATATCCATTTGCATAGCCGGAATAATTAACGGGCATATATAATCAGTAAAATATCCGGCCGCATTATCAACGACTAGAGGTATCCCGCTGCTTTTTATAATTTCGCGATGAATTGGCCGATCGGGATTTGCGTTGAGATAATGACTCGCAGTTGCTTTGTCAATATGAAATTCTTCGCCCTTTTTCTTCACCACTCCGGCTGGTTTATAAATACATCTCAATATAAGATTGACAATGCCCTCATCTGTTTCTTGAACAGCTTTATTTACCGTTTTTGTGTATGTAGAAAAGCTCAACATCCCTTTTTCTCCTGCCGCTGACACACGTTTCTTTTATTTTACAACAAAACAAGGCTAAGTCCAATAGAAAAATCCAAACCTTAGTAATATTTTTTCAATTTCACCCTTGCCCCATTTATAGCCTGAGCAACCGCGGATTTTGATTTTCCTAACTCCTTTGCTACCTCTCTTTGTGTCCTGCTTTTTAAACAAACTTCAGTAAAACAATAGTGCTGAATATCGGTTAAATTCCGAAGTGCCTTTTCTAAATCAATATCAAATTCTACATTGTCAAGCGCTTTCGAAGAATCTTTCACCTGTTCACCATTATCATATATAGCCTCAATTGAGACAGGAAAACCAGTATTTTTATGAAACCGAAGATGCTTTCGTTCTGCACGTTCTTCTATTGTTTTAATATGGATTGCATTCGGTAATGGTTTATTAATATCAATTCCGGCAAGCCCGAAAAAAAAATCTCTAACCTCCCCACTCACTTTAACTTTATTTTCTTGCTCTTTTGCAAATTCATAAATAATTTCCATCGCTTTTCCTCCTAATCGATTCGAATCAATAGAGACCGCGATGTCCGCCAAACAGAAACGACGGCAGGGAAACACCTTTAAAGGTTTCCTTGCCGTCGCAGCGGTCTCGCGGAGTTATATTCAGTTTTACCTGCTTAGTACTAAGTTGCAGATTTTAAGTAATGTGATATTTCCTTCGTGCCGTCATGGTTAAATTGAATCACTGTCATCCAGTTTTTTAACAGTATTTCAACTCTCCCTGTAGCTTCATCAATACAGCAAACTAATTTTTTATCCGGATTTCGAATTTCTTCCTTCATTTCGCTAAGAATCTCTTGCATTTTCGCTCTCCTTTTCGCATTAAATTTGTTGTAAATTGTGATTTCTAATGTTATTATTTACGTTATAAACACAATTGCCTGTTCAACCGGCAATAATACTTTTTTTGCCGGTGTTAGCTTAATTATGAAGGCGCAAGAAAAAAAAAGAGTTAGCGTAAAGTTGCGTAAAGTTGCAGCGAAATTGAAAAATCAGGTGATGATATGATGGGAAAAGCCTTATGTATCCGGAGTTTTTTAGAAGCAGTCCAACCGAAAATGAACGTAAAAGTATCCGTAAAATTTTTCGATGTAAATAAAGGTTATATTAACTTTCGTAGAGATATTCATATTTGTAACCTTTTATTTAGAGCTCTCACTCATGGACTACCCGATTGTGATACCGAAAAACTACTTGATATTGATAAAGGGTCGGTTTCTCGTATAAAAAAAGGCATCCAAGATGCACCTGACAGATATATTCACCTGACCCAACGTAAAGATATTATTAAAAACGTCGGGGTATTTTTTGCACAAACCTTAACTTCAACTACATATATACCAAAAAATGCTTTGCAAATTGCTATTGATGCGATAGCTGATATTGTTGAAAATGACATGACACTCGGCAAAACCACCCAAAGAAGGCTTAAAAAGCTTAAAACTTCAGAAACCGAAGCTAAGTATCTTGCAGAAGTATGGGTACTTGCAGGCATCAATAATAAAAATCACTTGATTACCCGAGAAAAAACAAAACCAATAGTTCAAACCGAAATAGAGACCGTATTAGTTACCCAAAACCGCCCTCTTCGCCCATCCGACTATTTCCGGGGCCGGGATGATGATTTGAAGATAATAAGAGAAAGGCTTACCGGCAAAGCGAAGTTATTGATTCTCAATGGCATTGGCGGAATCGGAAAAACCGAAATCTGCCGAAAATTGTTCAATGAAGCAATAAATGCTGAATTGCCGGAAGTTAAGAAAGTAGGTTGGCTTACTTATAACGGAAACCTTGAGCAGACTTTTTTTGGCCAGTTTGAAGGTCTTAAAAACCCGTCAACGAAACTATCTGATTATTTGCTTCAAGCAAAAAAGTACCTTGATTCCATGAGCGGGGCAATGCTTTTGTTTGTGGATAATATAAACGAAATAGCCGGAAAGGAATTAAATGAATTATTAAAATTAGATTGCAAAGTAGTATTAACTTCGCGGCGGCGAAATACCGAACGGGTACAATCAATCGAAATCGGAAAATTAGATATTCGTGATTGCCGGATTTTGTACCGTCAGCATTTTAATTTGACCCCATTTGATTCACATTCTAATTTATATGGCACCAAGTTTGTCGAGGATGACTCGCCGGATGAAGACTTGGATGCTATCATCGAAATGGCGGCACAGCACACACTTGCGATTGAATTACTAGCCAAGACACAGAGAGCTTCTTTACGTAGTACAAGAAAATTCAGAAAAGAGCTGGAAGAACAGAAATTTGCTTTAAAAGAAATAAAAGAAGGCATATCTTATGTACATAACCCGGAGAACAACTGGGATGATTCCGAACAAATATTTATCGAACAGTTTGCTAAGGTTTTTGATATTTCAGATATTGCCGGCGAAAAACTACGGATAATACATCTGTTTTCTTTACTTGCCCCGGAAGCAATAGTATCCGCAGAAATTAAGAAATGGTTTGAAATTAATGATTTTAAAGAAGTTGATAACTTAATTTCCGCAGGGTGGATAACCAGTGGCTTAATCGGGGATGAGCCGGGGCTTTTAATGCATTCTTTGATATCATCAGTTGTCCGGCACAAGTTCAAACCAAATGAAAAAATTACTAAACCGCTTATATCCGGGCTTACAGAATCACTGGGTTTGGCAGATGACGAAATATTCACAACAAAAATGCCTTTTATTAATCATGCCATCTCGGTAATCAATGCCATAAATGGTACTAGTGATGAGTATTCTGTTTTAATTAATCATGCATCCAATATTCTGATTCGCGCTTACGATTATCAAAAAGCCGAGGCGATACTTACAAAAGCACAAGCTTCCTTGCCTGATAACCAATTTGAAGTAGCAATTACACATAATAATTTGGGTCGGACTTATGAAATGAAAGGTAAATATTCAGAAGCTCTGGAAGAATATAAGAAAGCGCTGGACGGTTATTTATCAACAATAGGTATAGAGCATCGCGATACAGCTACTGCATACAATAATATTGCAAGTCTTTATCAGATTTTGGGCCGGTATGAGGAAGCTTTGGAATTATATGATAAATCTTTAAAAATCCGCAAAAAGGTATTGGGTGCCGGTCATCTTGTAACTCAAACTACTTATAATAATATAGCCGTAATTTACACATCGTTTGGTGATTATAAGAAAGCGCTGGAACTATTAGAAGATTGTTTGGATGCATCTGAAAAATATTTAAAGGGCAAACATCCCAATATTGCAATGATATATGGCAATATCGCTGAGGTTTATAATGCGAAAGGGGATTATTCTAACGCCCTTAAATATGAACTTAAGGCTGTAGATATTTTCGAAAATATTATTGGAAAAGAAAATCCCGATAGTGCCAGTGCTTATAATGCAATCGCCCTTATTTATGGAAATACCGGCCAATATGAAAAAGCACTTGATTTTTATCGGAAAGCTCTTACGATTTATATGAAAGTATTTGGTGACAACCATCCTGATACCGCATCATTATATAGTAATATCGGTTTGATTTATAATTTTCAAGGCGATTATCGAAATGCATTGGAAAATACAAATATGGCTTTGGAAATTATCGAACGGAATTTTGGTGAAATGCATCCGAATACCGCTGTTATATATAGTAATCTTGCGATTATTTTTGACCATATGGGGAAATATGATGAAGCGATTGAGTTAAACAAAAAAGTATTGAGAATCGTTGAAATCAAACTTGACAGCTTTCATCCTGATACCGCAATAACATATTACAACCTGGCTAAAGCATATAACAATATCGGTGATTATCAAAAAGCAATCGCCGCTTCGGAAACAGCACTTCATATTCTTGAGGAAACCATTGGCCTGAAACACCCAAGCGCAGTGGGCGCATATCATAATCTCGGAAAGAGCTATCTGCAGCTTGAAGATTATGAAAATGCCGAAAACTATTTTCGGACATCACTTAATCTAAATATTGAATTGCTCGGAGAGGAACATCCGGAGACCGCTTGCGGTTACGATTCGCTTGGTGATATGTATTTTCGCTTTGCCGACTATAAGAGTGCGTTGGAATTATACAGCCATTCAAAAGAAATTAAAGAAAAAATACTAGGGGCAAAACACCCCAAAACTGCCGATTCATATAGTAATATTGCCGCAATTCATAACGTTCTTGACGATTACAATGCTGCCCGGGATTGGTATTTAAAAGCATTAAAAATCCGTATGACTGTTTTTGGTGAAGAACATATTGATACGGCATATACTTTAAATCATCTTGCGGGAATATATGAACGCGGCGGAAAGTATGCGGAAGCATTAGTTGAATACAAAAAAGTGCTGGTAATCCGTGAGAAAATTTTTGAGTCTGAACATCCAAGTATCGCTGCTGTTTATAATAATATTGCTTTCATATACGACCGCCAGGGCGATTACGATAATGCTTTAGTCTGGCATGAAAAGGCACTGGAATTAAAGAAGCGTACTTTGGGTAAAATGCATCTTTCTGTCGCAGTTTCATACTGTAATCTTGCCGCAATTTATTTTGAATTAGATGAGATTGAGAAAGCTGAAAAATACTATGATAAAGCCTTATTAATACGCGAAACAAAGCTTGGAAAGAAGCATCCTGACACGGCCACGATTTACCATAATCTGGCATGTATTTATACAAAATATGGGAAGTTGGACAAAGCGATGGATTTTTTTGTTAATGCTTATAATATACGGCTGGAAAAATTGGGGGCTGGGCATCGGGATACGGTGAATACGTATGAGTGTATGAGGGTTGTTGGGGATGAGGGCGGCCCCAAAATATAAACTTCTCCGGCCTTATTCCAGCGGTATTGAGTGCATTACCACAAAGTAAGGCCATCCATATTTCGACAAAATACGGCATGTGTGAGAAAATTGGCATGGCAAATATCCTAATACTATGAAACGTTGGGAGGCTAACTGGGACTCCATATCCCCGATATTCAAATTTTCCGCTGATGTCCATAAGCTCATTTATACAACAAATGCAATTGAAAGTTTAAATGCCACTTACAGAAAGTTTAACCGCCAGCGCAGTGTTTTCCCTAGTGATACAACCTTTGAAACAACAAAGAAATGGACGATGCCGATACGCAATTGGGAGAAAGTGTATGGTGAGCTGTCGATTATGTACAGGGGCGCTTGCCGGACTAGATTAAAGTATATCCAAATTTTTATTGAATTGAATTATTATCTATAACAAAACTCTTATTACCACCAAGCCTATTTATTTCCGGAATTTCTGCACTATCCGACTCGGATATCCATTTAATATGTAAACCAAACCCTCGCGCTGCAATACTTATCCAATTATCATTACCTGGATTTAATTTTTGTTGAATTATCGACCATTTTATTTTATTATCCTTAAGTCGGTAATAAAATTCATTATTTAAATAAATCTCATAATATTGCGCTTCATCAGCACGATTCCATGTAAAATATTCAGCTTCTCCTTCATAATATTTTATCCGGACAGGAAATGAAAATTCACCAATTCTATCATTTGCTATCCTTGGCTCAAAATCCAATACAGACATTGAAAGAAGCAACCATATTAATATATTATAAAATATCAATATAATGCTTAATGATATTAAGCCTGAAGATATATTTATAAATGCTTCACTTGTTCTTAGTCTTTCGTATAATTTATCAGTAAATCTGGTGTCATTTCCTTTATTTGTTTCATCACTACTATTTTCAATAATACTTTCGCCGTTAATTATCTCATTAACTTTTTTCCATTCTCCCCATTTAAAGACAGGTTCAGTCAAATTTTCTGGTAAATCATTTTTTTCTTTCATTATAGAATGGTTTATAAAATACTTAGAAAAGCTAACTCTATATATAATAAGCCACAAAAAAATACCTATAATAAAAAATAATGCTATAATGAAAATAAATAAATCTCTTATTCCCGTCTCCCAAACCGAAGGCATTTTGCATAGTATGGAAAACATCCAAATTGTATTATATGACGGCAGTTCTTTCATATATTCAATTACTATTAGTACGCTAAAAGCAAGATAAATAATAAATATAATAATCGTCACGAAAAACAATCGTGTAAATATTATTTTTAACAAGTGAGCTAGTGCTTCGTCTTTACGTAAACATGTATAATGCCTTATATCATTTGATGTATAATCAGTCTTTGACAACGCATGTATTTCATTTCTACGAGAAATTAGTCTATCACCTTTTATATTCTGTATAATACCTGTAAAAATCATAAATAATAATTGTCCAAAAAATATTGATATTATCTGTTGCATTTTTTTCCCTTTCGACCCTGATTATCAATAATCCAATAAGCTATAAATAAGCTTACAATACTAATAATAAAAACAATGATTAATATATATTGCCCCCAGAAGTACCATTTGCTTTCTTCCAAAATAAAAACGATGAATTTTAGTCTACTTGAATCATATTCCTGTTCAAAATATAATTCTACACTACCTACCCCCGTCCGAATAATATTTAAAAAATTATTTGTGGAATCTATTTCAAACCTGGCAATTTCGTTTTCTGCTTCTTTCCCCCAAAACAAAGAATCACTATCAAAGGTAATTTTTATATCTGCTTGAA
>Ga0123352_10016889_pt1 | contig 11637 bp, 8 predicted proteins | sample TergutLab28metaG_FD_89700 | JGI IMG/M metagenome (GOLD analysis project Ga0123352, IMG submission 89700) | Labiotermes labralis P1 segment gut microbial communities from Petit-Saut dam, French Guiana - Lab288 P1 | ecosystem: Host-associated > Arthropoda: Insects > Digestive system > Gut ...
AACGGTCGTAACTCCGTAACCGTCCAAAATCGGACACATGTTTATATGAACTTTTTTGATCACAAAGACCTAGGAAATCACCTCCTGCAGTTATGCCCTAAAGTCGTGAAACACCCTGTATATCTGTAAATAATGTTGCCACATACTGCCTAACAAGGAAGAAGAAACTCTCCTCACAGCATTTAGTAAACTATCATGGATAACAGAGTAACACTTTTATTCTCAACAACTCTACTGCTGGTTAACCTCTCAGTCCAGCAACTGTTAGCCAACTCACACAGTACGGTAGTAGTTAGTCTCTGACAGTAAACAAGTGACTAGCAACCTACATAGGACCAATGAAAACAATGTCTCTAAAGCATGTTTCATCTTGGCAAGGAGTTTTGTCTGTACAAAGCACCCAAAAGTGACATCCTCAAATTGGAGGAAATGTGTTAGTTCCTTATGAATACTAGATCAATCTGCAAGTTTTCTTTCCCATGTTGCTGAGCTAGCAATTTTGCTATAGCTCATCAGAAATTCTATGGAGCCTCATGGTAGGGACTATGGAATATGTGTGAGAAGAAAATGCAAAGGATTTTGGTAGGAAAATATAAAAGAATGAGACTACTTAGAAGATTCAGAGTGGTGGATGATAAAAAAAATGGATCTTAAAGAAGTAGAATGTGATGGCAGAGACTAGATTATGTGGCTCAGGATAGGGACAAGTGGAAGGTTCTTGTAAATATAGTGATGAAACATCAGGTTCTGTAAAACACAGGAAATTTCTTGACCAGCTGAGTAACTAGTAGCTTTTCAAGGACTCTGCTACATGTAGTTAGGTAGTTCTTACAGCTGTGGCTGTATAGCACTGCCTATTCCAACCCTTGAAACAAAGGCACTGCATTCCTCCACATTGTTAGTAAAAACTGCCATATAAAACTATGGTGAAAGCCAATTCCAATGTGCTTGCAAAGACATAAAGAACGGTCTCTGTAGTGAACACCTGTTACAGTTGTATTTGCATCTGGTAACATAAATATCACATCAAGAATCAAATGGGATATTTTCAGGAATATATTTTCATTACCTATTGACAACAGGGGATTCTATACAGGAATTATGAGCAAATCATACTGGTAAAAAATAAGTACAGCATTGACAAACTACCATACGATTTTCACAATACAGAGAATTTCTAAATGGTACTCTGCAAACATGATATAGTAAATCAACCCAACATGGCAACATGCCCATACACCAATGAACAAACATGGCAACTGTAAGGATGTACTGATTGCAGCTATAATTCCCCTAGTGGCTTACTGTTCTTGACTGGCACATGGTTAGTCAGGTTCAAAATCTTGATGAGAGACATTCTTACTGTGTAACAGCTCACTATCACACGCAGTCCTACTACATACACCAATGAGAAATTACAGCTTTGAAAGAGCAAGTGCAAAAATGTAGTTCAACCAACATATTCATGCAGTTGTTATGCTATGCCAACCAGTCTCTGACATGTTGCTTTGGTTTGCTGCATGTTCTCTTCCCTTCCCTCCTCTCCCTTGGCAACACTAGTTACAGAATGATCACCAGGTTTCCACGACCTCTCAGCACTCTCAAGCCTGAGAACTATGTGCATAAAAACACTGTTGTACATAGCAAGCTTTAAAAATAGGTCTACAGTGTATTCTTGAGGCAAGGATGGCACATACCCTGGCAGCACACACACTATGACAATCTAGTCACCTGACACCACTGTCCCAAAATGTTTTATAATGGGAGGGAGGGGTGGAGAACAAACCATACCACACATACTATTATCCCAGCCTCCAACTCTTTCTGTTGTTGTAACTTCATGAGGAGTAAAAGAATGACACAGAATGGAAATGTGGCCAGTGTCATGTTCTGGGATTGCATCAGCAACTGTTAAATATAAACAAGAAATCACTAAATGGACTACACAGTGGGTGAGAGGCTGTTAACAAATCAGTAGCAGCAAGTCCAGTCATGTATATTGTTGTACTTAAGTTCCCAATTTTTCTGGGATGAACATTAATGATGGTGGAAATCAAATGTCAGATTATGCAAAATCCCCACTGTTGGCCTTGCCTTCTGCCACTGCAGCTAGCTTATCAGTAACTTTCACATTGCTCTTTAATAGAAGAAATGACAGGCAATTCACTCTAGTAACTTTACTGTATGTGACATAATGGAGGCGAAAAAGCATTGCTAAACTGCTCTTAAACAGACTTCTTGTTATATGATATTCACTACATATTAGCTCAAATAGGAGGAGGAGGAGAAGAAGAGGAAGGAGGAGGAAGAAGAAAAAGCAGAGGAGGAGGAGGAGGAGGAGGAGGAGAGGAAGAAGAAGAAGAGGAGGAAGAAGAGAAGGAGGAGGAAGAAGAAGAAGAGGAGGAGGAAGAAGGAGGGAGGAGGAGGAGAAGAGGAGGAAGAAGAAAAAAGTATTGTGTAAAAGGATTATATGTTTGATGTTGATTCACTAACATGCCTCATACATGAGGAATATAGCAGACCAGAGTTCATTACAAAAGCCTTACTTTTAAACCAGCATACAAAGGAAATAGTAATTTGTAACAGTAATGTATTAACATATTCTCCTGTGTGTGTGTGTATGATGTTCAGGATTTCAGAAAGATAACAGATATATCCCATAATACCCTGACAACCTAAACATAACTGTGTCAACTGGTAAGAATACTGACATCATACAAATGTTAGAAGTATGCTGTTGAAAATACAATCCAGTAACTTCCTAAATATAATGTACTGAAATACATTACCATGAGAAGAAGTTACAGACTGGTTGTGTAAGAAAAAATGGTTACTGGTTCATAAGCCAATGACTATCATAAAAATAATTAAATTCTGTGCTACCACGAAGTGTCCAAATTGATGAGCAAGAAAACAATCATAGTGAACAGGCACTTCCAGTGCAAATACTTTCCACTGGCAAACTCCCTTCTCACGGCTTAGGCCTTTAAGTACCACACAAACTCATCAAAGCAGTATTCAGAATTTGAAAGCTGTTTTACTTAGGCAGTAAGAAGGCTCAAGCTGCAGAGGCATACTTGGATGTGATTTCTGTACCTCATGACATGCAGATGCATTACTGGACTGAACCGAAAAAATCCCCAGAACAGACATGCATCCAAACCTCAACCTGGTGAATAATGGGTCGCTAACTGTATGTACATTCACTGTTGATCAAGTCTTAATACTGCAAAATGAATTACAATGAAGTAGGAATCCATCACATTAATAAGCTGCAAGTTAGAAGTAACAAGATTATGAAGCCAAAAGCAGTAAGAAAGCATTCATTACATACTGACTACTTTTGCATGATAATTGACTTCAAAACACAACTTTACGCTGAAACACATGATTCTATACATTAGTATAATCATTTAGTTCAATGAGTCTAACCATCAACACAACGTAGTATGTAATATTTACTGCAATATGTTTTGACCCTAAAGGGTCATCATCAAGCTAAATACTTATCAAAACATATAAAGGCTAAAGAACTGCTTCGCTAAACTGAGATCTCAGTTTTTACATTTACGTTTTGTTTTGTTTTATACATGTTACTTTATGGTTGAAACATGTTACAATAAATACCACAAATAAAGTTGTGTTATTGATGATACTCATTTAATTATAAGAACACACAACGGTATGTATAAAACTTAAAATTAGTATACTGGGCATACTAACTACAAATCCTATCAAACTTTTTGCCGTTTTCAGCACTGGACAATGTTCAACACATGTTATCACAAACACCCATTTTCTTATATACAGAAATGCAGTGTGATGCACAATGTTTCCATACCCGTATTATGCATACCCAGAAATACAGTCTACAAACTAGCAATAACTGATCAGTACTTACACATTATCTACATTGGCAAAGTCTACTGCATCATATTCCATGCCATACTGATGACCATTTCTCTGAGATGGAGAAGGTAGAATGCTGGTTGCACTAGTTAAGTCCTCACTAGTCTCCATTGGTTTCATGTTGTCCATTAATAATAAATCACTACTTGAACTAGAAGACAGCTTCTTCCCACTGCCTCCGTTTTCTTGAATATGATCCATAATGTTGGTACTAAAACTGTCCACTAGGATGTCCTCACCAGACATATCCAGTTTGGAGTCAGACAGTTGCATGGCTGCAGCAGCTTCTCCAATGTGTAACTTCTCTACTAATGGACTCTCTTCCTTTCCTTCTTCATCACCCCTTTCATCCTATTGGAATATGAGGCAATGAACTTCAGATCGTTATACTTACAGGAAAGTTTTTCAAAAACAAAAGTTACAGTACAAGGAAATGAAAGAGTAAATAATTTGAAGATGTGGATTTAGGATGGAACGGTAACTATCTATACTTTTAGCTGTAAAAAAACAATTTTAATTGTCTAAAAGTGTGAGAATGGAAATACAATACTGTAACAATCCTTCAATACAGAATAAATGCTGAAGTGTTATGATGATGATGATCAGTACCTTTGTGGGTGTGTTGGATGGAGTAGATCCCTTGCCACGTGTGCGAAGCATAATTGCTTCAACACGCTTGCGTCGAGCAATGCGTTCTTCTTCTTCCTTTTTTAGTCGTTCGTTCATTTCATGGCGCATCCTAAAAATACGGTCAGTCTTAGCACTAGGCACCAACAAACCAATATTGCTGTTTACATTCACTAAAAATGCAGCACGTTCTGCAAACTCAATTTCTGCAACAGTTTAGGTTATGACAATACCTGTGTCATTTTCTGAGTTGGGTGAGAATCAATATTAACACTCAGAAACATGAAACTAAATACTGAAAGCACAGTCAAGAATGAACCACCTTTCCTTGCAGTATAACAAAAGCAGCAATATGACTGTGTACTTTTGTACACGGTCATATTGCTGCTATCGTTATTTTTGGGATTTGCATGCATGTTTCCTTAGAACTGTATCAGTGCCTGGAATAACAAAAATTTATTTAACACGCACAAATTTCTGCACTGTGTCATGTTTGTATCATGTTTTTTGAGGCACAACAGAAGCCAATACTGAAAACAGGTAAGAACAGCCTCCTAATGGGACTAAGGGCTACAGAGCCATATAAAGGTTCAGAGAAGAATGAATTAGATGTTATCTCATCACTATGTTCTTTGAATTACTTACAATTTTAGAAGTCAGTATTTTCCATGAACATGGGAATTACTGGTTGTACCAAATGTTACAGCACATTTCGTTCTATACTCAGCATGACAGCAAATGCTAAGCATGATATGAAAAGCAGGACTGTAGTTTGTCTCAGTAATTAACCAACTTGATGCACAAAATTTTTGTTTTACAATAAGTTTTATTTCATGCCTCTACATGAAATAAACTTATTGTAAAACAACAATTTTGTGCATCAAGTTGGTTAATTACTGAGACAAATATACTGAGATGCATGGTCAGCAAAACATCAAAATGCAGGACTGTAGTGTTGCAAGCACCATATTTATGTGAACACCTGGTGCATATTTTGTTAAAAAAAAGTTACATTAATGATACAACTATGACAGCTGCACAGCACACATCAATCACAGACTACTGATAATAAGTTTTATAATGACCAAATTTTCTTACAACACTGTCAAAGTTACTTACATATGAAATAAAGTTCACACACACACACATTCTTCACTTCCTGCAATGGTGTCAAGTTTACAGACACTCAAATAAGCCTGGTTTGTCAGTAACATCATTTTAATTGCCTTCTTCAGTGTTATTAATGCCTTAGTTTTCACTGGTTACTACTAATGCTCTGAAAGACACAAATCCTCACACTATTTGATGCTCATTCTGTCATACAAAAATTCAGAATGCGAATGGACATGACCAACAACCACAGCATATATATATATATATATATATATATGACAAAAAAAAGTACAGTTGTCCCTGATCATGCCACAAAGACATCCTTAACCTTGGTAGTAGGTAAATGAGTGGTTAACTTCACACACCCAACTGCTTTACCCATAGGGAAACAATCCCTGGTAACTTATGGAACAAAAAGCTGGGTGGGCATCAGATCCAATGAGAATAGTGTGGGGGAAAGAAAAACGTCTTTCATCTGCCAGGAATCAAACTCCAGACTGTCCAGCCCACAGTGTACCTACTATACCACCTATACTATCCTGACTCCTGTGGAGAAGAAATATGAAAGTTAACACACTTTCTGCTAGTTTCACTGCTGCCACTATTCATTGGGTCTCTCACACAAGATGTTAAGTTTGCTTGTGATGGGGTTCCTGATTCGTGTTGTGGCTGTTACAGGGACAATTATTTTTCTTTGCTTCTCGTTTTTTAAAAATGAAGATGTGGGCCTTACATGCATGTGGTCAATATCTGCACAGTAAAGTACTTAGAGAAATGGACAGACATTTATTTTTAAATGCAGCAGTCACCTTTCTGCTTCTTCTCTGGCCTTCTTCTCTGCTTCTTCTTTTTCTGCTTTAGCCTTAGCCTCCTCTTCTCTTCTCTTTCTTTCCTCTTCTTCTCGTCTTTCATTTTCCTGCAAACATAATGTAAAAGACTTGAGTTAGTTCAAATAAAATAAATATTATCCAAACCTAGAACACCTAATATTTTGATCTGCTTGATATTTACACAGTACCAATACACCACACAAAAATGCTACTTTAATCTCTATGTTAGCAAAGCTTAATGCATTTCCAATGGACTATGTATTTTATTGTAGTTCGATGGTTACGTATACTTCATGGGCTATGATTCATTGCTTTTAAATATGCAAGTTCTCCTAGATCAATGTTACCATTTCTTGGAATAACGGCTCTATAGATGGGTAATGTATATGTTATTTCTTCCTACTTCCTCCAATGAGGGGCTATGAATACTGACATGCCATTACCTTCTTCTGATATATAAACCAATGGCCATATGGTACAATGCCGACAGTAAAACACGTGGGATGAAGGTATTTCACAGGATTTATATGCTGATAATCTATCAGATGTGACAAGTGAGTGGATGTCAGTGACATTTCTTCTAGTGATAGTGGAGGTAACAATGTACTCTTGATCTGAGCATGCTTATGGAACTAGTCTTGGGGGAGGAGGTTCAACAGAGCATCACACCCAGTCACCACTGTGTTAAAAATAGGTTACCATCACAATGTAATTAATGTAAAATTCAATCCTACTTTATTCCTTGTGCTTTTCTTTGTGCGCTGAATTCAACACCATCATTTTCCTGTAGAGGTACACCACTGAAAGCATTCTGCCACCAACTCACAAATATGGTGACACATCATAAACTCATGCAAAATGTTGTACCTCTGACACTTTCATTCTTAAGGTTCACATAAAACAACAACCCACAACCTCTTTCTTCCAAGGGACCACACAACTGAACTGCCCTCTCTGTCTGCAGGCCACATGAAGAGCTACCAGAATATTTATCTTTGGAAACATAAACAATGAAACTTGGATTTTATGTTTCTTAATGGACAATTTAATATTACTGGAAGATCAAGGGAATAAAAATGTATGTATTTAATGCAATTAAATAAAATAAATTATTACTGCCATAAACAACACACAAAAACAAACTCCCTACTAGTATCTTATGTAGCATGAACCACACATTAAAACATTAAAGAACTTATCCAAAGAGCATGTCTGTATCTGGTTGACTTCACTGCTGCTGTTAACCCTTCAATGCCAAATTAAATCCCTCCGTGGAAGGGCAGCCTGCTGAGATTTTTAACTGCAGATTTTAATTTTTAATGCTTACTCTTAGGAAAAAAAAAGGCATCTCATAGGCTTTCCCTTCAAATTTGAGGAAATAAAATTTTTTACTCTGTTTATGAATTGGTTATTCGGGAAAATATGTTCACCTATTTTTATAACAAATTTAGGCCTGTAAATTTCATGCATTATATAAAATGTGGTGTAAATAGTTCATTAATCACATAATTCTGGTTGGTGCAGAAGGTCTGGGGCACCTTGGTTCCCTGTTTTATCACTACACACAGAATTCATGATGTTCACAAATTTAACCTGGTGTGATATTCTGCGAAACGAGGCACCATGCACAGGCCCATGTAACACCTGGCACACTTATACACTGTACACTTTCTCTGGCCGCGAAATGAACACAAACGGAAGTGCCGTTTGGTGGATGATTTCACTGGACATTGTTGGTTATGGCAACTCTCGAGTTGCACAACACTTGTTGCGGCCCCACTTGGTCTTCCTACCAATCTGGGGGTGGGACAATCTTGTCTTTTTCCATCTTCTTCAATCAAATTCCTCACGAGGAGGAGCTTGAAATCTTAGTGGGTATGTTTAGCCCCACATGATGATAACAGAATCCAACTGTTGAGTACTGTTAGATCAAGAAGGTGGAAAAACAATTTTGTGGTCCACTTGAAGGTACGATGAGTCATCGAAGAGCTGTTGGCCATACAATCAGAACTGCTGATGTAACCCATGTGCCGGATGTACCATTCCATGATACGAGGTTTCACAGGGCGGTTGCTATTGCCACAAAAATTTCCTTCTTCTGATGGTGGGTCCATGTTAGTCAGCATGTAAACTTCTCATCTGTCCTTCCAAATTAATGCAGTCAAACCACCCCTGGTCTTCACCATTACATCACCCATTTTCAATATCAATTGTCTTGGTCCAAAGTCACGGGGCATGTATTTTCTGTTGGGCCATACTGAATTTACCTTATACCTGTCCAAGTCATCAAAAAGTCTTGGGATGAAAAGCAATTGTCCATAAATAATTTGTGTCCTAAGCCTTCAACTCTGCAAGTCAAATGTCTAACAGCTGCGTGGGCTGTGGTCATGTCATCAGTGGTAGAGTGTGAGTCTTTACCCAAGTACACTCTCATGTCATATGTATACCCTAATTCATCACAGAGTTTGTAAATTTTGATGCCAAAACGTTTTCTTTTCTTTGGAATGTAAACCTGCCCTTGAATTTTACAATTACTTCGTCCACTGCCAAATGCTCTAAGCGGTTACAGAATTTAGCATAAGCCTCATTCAGTGTGTTGAAGAGAGTCCTTAGTTTCCATAGTCAGTCATATTCTTCAACTTCGTCAGGTCTCAGTGAATTGTCTGCAAAATGTATAAAATGCAGAATGTGTAAAAATCTGTCTCATGTCATGGTCTCACCATAAAAAGGAGTGTGTAGCTGTCTGAGTCTCAACCAGCAGTCATGTAGTGTGTGTTTCAATTCATATCCCACCTCCAGAGCTAAGGCAATGAAAGTCATCATGTCTGTCTAAGTGTGGCTGGTACTATACGTTGGTCTGTTCCACCAGCACAAGAAAAATTTCTGTGAAAAACATCAACACAGACGGTGGCCAGCTGTCTTTGTTGATGTGTGGAGCCTCACTTTTTTCACGCCTTTTGCTGGACCGACAAATGGATGAATATTGTGTTCCTTCCTTGAGGTGGTCCCCAGGTTGGTCATCCTCCACCACTTTTTGCAACCTGTGGTTCATCTTCTACTGAGGCTTGTTGCTGCTGCTGCTGTTGTTTTTGTTGTTGTTGTTCCTCTTCTTCTTCCTCAAACTGGTCTTCAATATCGCTAGCCTCAGCACCTTACTGGAGTCACTGTCAGCAACCAGAAATTCAATGATAGCTTCCTCCTCGTGTTTGACTTTTTCCCAGCCATTGCTCAAAACCTACAATAGTCTGCCTTTTATATAGACTCCTTTCTATGACTGGGCACCGTTGTAGAAACCATATGCCACGAAGATATGAGCTTCTTTCACAGTGACAGCAAAACATATCTAAAGCTACGATATGACTACAATATAAAAAGTTCCAGATACTCGAGGTTTCCCAAGACGTTTTTAGTAGATTGACAGCTGTGTGTTGCATGTTACTGCCCAACAACCCCTGCTGAGTACTCCAGCACTACAAGAGGCACATCAGTGAGATCTTCTGTAGCCGTAAACATCGATTTTTGTGGATATCTCTGATTTTTGAGCATTAGTTTTGTCTGAACTCTATGGGTACAGTACACTACTGAAAACCTTTCTGGTCAACAATTAGTTTTCACTTCATAGGCCAGTGTTGATATTTCAACACCCTAGTGGACTCCAGTGTGAGCGATAAATAAAGCGGGCTGTGTCTAGAACCATATAAGTCAGCTGGAAAAAATATGCAGTGCTATGTGTTGACATATAAATCTGTGTTGTTGAGGGGTTTAGGAGGTGGAGGGGGTCCATTCTGGCTCCACAAAGAAACCCTGACCTTCAAGGGTACTGTAGCTTAACAAAACTCTGATGTATCCAACAGGAGTGAACAAAATTCCTCCAAAATTTGACACACTGTTTGCGACCCCTTTATGGGTCGTTCAGGAGTTTAAAGGGCTCCCTGTGCAACATCTTTATGGGTCACTCGGCAGCAAGAGGTTAACAGAGAAACAAATACATAACGCAACAGCAGCACATAAAATGCTGTCATGCGCCATGTTTCCAGAGTGCCCATGCAGTTGCAACTGGGTGCACAGCTCTGCTCTGCTCTGCTGGCATGACCTTGAACCGCAAGAGAGTAAGGATATACAGGATGTCCCGCGGGGAATGAACCAGACTATTGGGGAGTGTTCCTTGGATTAAACTACATCAAAATAATTAAGAACACCTGTGCCAAAAGCTAAATGGTAACAGATAATCACACGAGAGGGCCAAAAGAATTTGAGCTGTTGTACCCTTACTGATTTCCAAATACATATTACAACTATCAGGAGTTTATAGTTTCTGTAATGTACACATGTACTAAACATCTAATTGACATTAGAGTCTCATAAGGGCATGTAATTAAACTAGAAAAACTCACACTCGTTTCATTTAGTCATCCTGAAGTTTCCAAGTATTTTATGTAGCACACAAAAGTCCAGCAGTATTGAAGTACTTATTTAACACAATTGAGTGCATATTTTGGTACACTATTTGCCAGTACTAAACTACCCATTTCATGGTAAGTGTTCAAAGTGGCCTATTCTGGTGGCTACGCATTTTTCAGCATACATCAGTAGAGACTACCCAGTCTCTACAGATGAAGTGGTGTCTGGAAGGTTGTGTATATAGTCTGCTGCTGAAAAAATATGATGGTGCAGTGCTGCTCCTGAATCAAGCTTTGTTCATATAATAATGCCTTCGTGAGACAGTAATCAAGAGGTGTATGGTCTGGCAACCTCGGTGGACATGCAAGGGTTCTGCCATGACCCAACCACCGGTTAGGGAACGATTTGTATAAATACTCCCTCACATGCCAAATGTAATATTGCGAGCCCCATCATGTTGGAAGTACATCTGACCCCTTACCACGAATGGGATGTCTTCCAACAATCCTGGTAACTCATCCCTCAGGAAGAACATGTGTCAGTTACACTGCTTTCGAAGACAAATGGTCTGATTAACTTGTTATCACGCAAACCATATTACTTACTTACTTACTCCATGGTGTAGAGACCTTCCTGAGAAGCTAACTGGTTTGCAGCTAGTCAAGAAATTCCCCGCATTTCACGGAACCCGAAGGTTCATTACCGCACTCACAAGCGTCCGCCACCTATCTCTATCCTGGGCCCGCCCAATCCAGTC
>Ga0123352_10016890_pt1 | contig 11636 bp, 5 predicted proteins | sample TergutLab28metaG_FD_89700 | JGI IMG/M metagenome (GOLD analysis project Ga0123352, IMG submission 89700) | Labiotermes labralis P1 segment gut microbial communities from Petit-Saut dam, French Guiana - Lab288 P1 | ecosystem: Host-associated > Arthropoda: Insects > Digestive system > Gut ...
CCCAAATTTTAAGCAATTTTTTTCTAAACCCCTCGGGCCATTTTTGGCCCCCTTTTTTTTGGAAAAAAAAAAAAAAAGGGGCTCTCTGGCCCCCCCCCCCCCCCCCCCACAAAAAAAATCAAATTTCTAGCAGATGACCGATTTTCACGAAACCTAATACCAACATTATGACACTGCCTGACAGTCCAGTCTCTTGATTTTTCACTTCTTACAAATGGTAATAACAATACGGTGGGAGGGCGAAATTATGAGGAGGGGCCAACACTAGCACCACGTAGTTTAAGGGCCATGAAATGAACATTTCTTCCGAAACGTCGGTAAGCGCCCCACAGACTACACAGGAAGACTACGAAACAAATCTTCACCGCTGTGAAACTGCGACGTCTTTAACAAGCTGTCCAACTTTTCAAAAGACCGCAGTAGTGCAGTCAGTACAGTGACTACGCTTTGGGGCTGGACCGTAGCGGATTCGAATCCTGGCAGAAGGCAGGTGATCTTTCCTCTTCTTCATGACGTCGTTACCGGCTCTGGGGCCCAACCAGCCTCGTGTTCAATGGGCGACGGATTTCCTTTCCGGGTGTAAAGTGGCTGGGTCGTGAACTTAACCATTCACCTCCATGTAAGGCCGAGGTTAAGAATGAGTGAAGCTATAACTCTGCTCCCCCTATACGCCTTTATGCCTAAACAGGCATAACTTTTGATTCACGCACTTTCTTTTAGATTTTTACAAATGTCTACATCACACAAAAAAATGACAACACAACTATTTGAAGCCCGGACACCGGCCACACTGAGGTTCGTCTTGTTCTTCCTCACTGTCTTAGGCAAAATATCCTTACAGTACTGCAAACCAGGCCACAACCGATTATTTCCGTACCCTTCTTCTTCTTCTTCTTCTTCGTCTTCTCCTCCTCCTCCTTCTTCTTCTTATAAAGCGCTACAACCTATAAAAGGTTCTGGCTTGCTCAACCACTTTCTTCCAGCTATCTCTATTCTGTGCTACTTTCTTCCAATTGCTTGTGTTTATGCTCCTTATATCTTCCAAAACGTCATCTTCCCAACGTGTTTTAGGTCTTCCAATTGGTCTTTTAGCCATGGGTTTCCATCTCTTAATCTTCTGCACAATATTATCCTCAGCCATGCGTTCAACGCGGCCTAACCAGTTTAATCTTTGTTTTTCAATAAACCCAATTCTATTTTGTCCTTTTAATATATCATTTATTTCTTGATTAGTTTTAATCCTCCAGCAGCCATCATCTGTTCTTGTACGACCAAATATTTTCCTCATGATCTTTCTTTCAAAAATCATCAGTTTATTTGTCATATTTTCCTTAAGCACCCACGTTTCGGAGGCGTCAGTTACTGTTGGGCGAATTAACGTGTTATAAAGTTGTAGTTTGACGTTTGGGGATATTAATTTTGTTGAAAATATTTTTTTGTGAAACATGGTATGCCCTATTTCCTGCTGCTATCTCTCTGTACCATTTCTACTTCAATATTCACTAAACATTTCAGCCGATAAAACTGTTACAACGTCGTTAAATCAACCACGAATTAATTAGATAAACATGCCCAGTTGTGGGAAAACGTTCGGTACGAGTTCGGTGTGAAGCGCGCGCTGTATGCTGATAGCTTCGCTCTATACGCGTTCAGATCGCTACAAATAAAAGAACGGGACGACATTTCGCGGCCATAATAAGAACGCCCCCGTCTTTGAGGCCAACCAGCCTTGTCAACCGCTCCAATCAACGTCACAACAGCATGAATATATTGAAGGTTATTGTTGCTGCAGATGTGCGGGGTCTATCTTATCTTCTCGCACGCCCTCTGCACATCCGGGTCGAGGTATGAACAGTGTGAATGTCTGCACTGCTCTGCTCTGCTGGAGGTGCGGATGGTTCAAGTCCGTTCACAGTTATCTTAGGCACGTTATTAGGCGCGTTCGAAAAACTGCAAACAGCAACTATTAACTTCGCCACGTCTGTCCGCCCGTCCACACGCAACGACACGGCTCCAACAGAACGGATTTTCATTAAATTTAATATCTGAGAATTTTTCGAAAAACTGTCAAGAAAATTCAAGCTTCATTAAAATCTGACAAGAATAACGAATACTTTACATGAAGACCGATGTATATTTTTGGTATCTCCATGAATTCTTCCTAAAATGATGTATGTTTCAGACAAAAATTGTAGAGAAAATCAAAATACATTTTAAATTATTGAAGTTCCCTGTAGAATGACAGGTTACAGTATACAGGGGTGCTGATAAGTCCTTAGCCGGACCAGGAAGGAAACAAGCTAATGTTTCCGTCACAATGACGTGAATTTCCTTCGGTGCCTAGCCCTGCAGGAAAAGAAACTTGATGACAGCTTCCGTCTCGATTTTGTTGAAATCGTGCGCGTCCCTGACATGCTTCCGAGCTTGTTTCCTTCCTGGTCGGGCTAAGGACTTATCAGCACGCCGGTATATGCTATTCCAACAACTACACTATAAATAGCTACAGTAATACACCAACATGCTCGCACATGGCCGGAACATGTAGGAGGACTACCACATGTTTGTGTATTATTGCGGCTAAACACACTGCAGTTGTTGAAACAGACATTTTTTACATACATTTTGTTTCCCGGGGACCGCGGTAGCACAGCGGTTGAGGTGCTGCGCTACAAATCGGAAGGTCGCTGGTTCGAATCCAGATGGTGTCACTGGAATTCATTGACAAAATCCTTCCGATCGCACTACGGCCCTGGGGTCGACTCAGCCTCTAAGAGAAATGAGTACCAGGAGTATTTCCTGGGGGTAAAGGCGGCCGGTGCGTAAGGCTGACAACCTTACCACCATTCCGGGCCAATGTCACGTAATCTGGGAATCGTAACTTCCTGGAACCCTCTGGGCAACTCGGACCTGTATTGGAACTGATTGATTTTGTTCCCCGAAAATGGAGTCCTTTGTAAGATAATGTGGGAAAATATGGCAGAGTCGGACAGGCCACAGATGACAACACAATAACGCGGGGGGAAGGGGGGGGGTGCGATTTGTATGTAGGATAACTAAGGCCAAAAAACACACACATACACACACATACAATGTTTCATACGTACTTATTCTTGCAAAAACAGTAAGATTAATTTTGCAGCTCTACAACAGTGCAAAGCGAATCCACTTTTTTATTCTCATGGCAACAATGTACACTTTTATGTCGCCGACAGCGACATCCACCTCAAGAACACAAAGCGAACGTATTGAAGCGTTTTGATGGCAACAATGGTCAAGCAGACGGGCCACAATGTAACGCGGTACTTACTGTATATCGTCTGTCTTGCTTTTGTTGGTAAAGATAATTACGACCAACTTCCTTGTTCCGTAACTACGGGTCAGCAATGAAGCCCCCAGCTTGCAGTTTGCGAGTGTGATAAGGTGCTGTCTGGTTATATAGAAGAGTATGGAGCAATGGCAGAATGGTGAGTAGCGGGGGAAAACCGAGTCAATTCGTTGGAAAAAAGCTGCTTCAGGGACGCTCTACCCGCCAAAATATGTAACATTACGTAAGACAGACAGATTAGCGTTTGGGTTCGGGGCCTCTCAGCCCCGATGCACCTAGGCCTTAACAGACGGGCCCTTTGTGCCCCGTATCGAACTATGGGAGCCCCGTAACATTACTGTAGTTCCAGATGGCCAACATTACGTAGACCCCCACATTCCAGAACCAACTGTCCACGCAGTGACGAGACTTTCCGATAAACAATCACCTACGTAAAATATTCTAACGCTGGGTATTTAGTCATGGTTTATGGGAGTCTGTCAGCAGCCCTAACCTGCGTGGCCTCCAATGTTATGATTCATGAACGACGAATTGGGAATGGTGTGGGATGAGCCTGGATCAGGACAACAGGTGTCTTAGACCAGCGTTTCTCAACCTTTGCCGAAACCGCGGCCCGGCATTCTTTTCACTATATGGGTTTAAAAGACAGAACTGTATGTTTTCGTGGTGGAGCCATGTGCTTCAAAAAGCCACGTGGGCACAAGATTGTGAAACAGGCTCTAGCAACATGACCTGCTGCATTTTCTTTGTCGTATTGCTTACTGTCATTTTAGTAACCGAATGTTTTTTTTTCTTTTCAATTGTTTTCGTCATCTCCCACCCAACATAAATGTCAACGTGGCAGGCTCATTCTTCATACAGTATTATTTACTCACCCAATTACCTCCATATCTACCTACTTATTTCTTTATTTCCACATGCCTTTTCTCCCACTCCGTCGATGCCCAACTTTCTGTTCATCCAGACTTCTATCTCGCCCTCTCAATTTTTATTTTTATTGCATTTCTTCCTTAGTTTTTCATTCTCTCTGCTCCACCCCTCTACAGTTAGCGACGAATACTTTCAAAATGCACCTTTTGGCTTCGCCACGTCTATCTTTCTGTATCTTTTTTTTATGCAACGACTCGAAAATAAACTCTCATAAAATTTCACATACGCTGTTTTAGTACGTCTACCCACAAGCGCCAACTCCGGTAGATTTCAGACACGTTACATGAAGACACGCACGTGTTGTCGGCGAGCACCTCGAACGTGATTCAGTAAATATTTATCGGCACGAGAAAATTTTTTCGAAGAACAGCTGTACAAAAATGAACAAGCACATGTCGACCTGCTACTTCCACCTGAAGCCTTATGGTTTTCGATGCGAACAGAAAGAAATCAACTTGCCAGAACAGTTAAACTGAGCGGTCATTTCCTGACCTGTGTTGCTCTCTAATGCTATCCGTCACTGTCAAATTTCCCTTCATTTATTCGTCCTCTGTCTTTATTTTACGCTATAACAGACGACCTTCGTTCCTCTGTTATTTAACAACGCCATATCAGCTTCAAGAGATGTTCAGTTCCAAGCAAAACACGAGTGTTCTTATGCGCTGAATCGAAAAACACGGCGGGTGTAGCCTACATCAACGTTCTCTCAGACGTCCGTCTGTCCAACCACGAAAAGCTGTTGATCAGCGCCTCAGTCAAAATTCACGCTGTTGTGACTACAACCCCTGCATCGTGACCAAAATGCCTTCGATTCTAGCGTTGGCATGGAAGCCGACGGTATGATATTCCATGATATCCGCCCTCCATAGTTTCTAATCTAATTGTTTATTTGTAATTAGTTTAACAATGCTGCCGGTAAAGGTAAAGCAGTCCCATTACAGGCCCGGAGGGGCCCAGAGGGTTCCACGAAGTTAAGGTTCCCAGATTTCGTGACAACGGCACAGGATGGTGGTAAGGTTGTCAGCCTTACGCACCGGCCGCCTTTACCCCCAGGAAATGCTCCTAGTACTCATTTCTGTTAGAGGCTGAGTCGACCCCAGGGCCATAGTGCGATCGGAAGGATTTTATCTCAATGAAAAATACACTGACAGCATCTGGGATCGAACCACCGACCTTCCGATTTGTAGCACAGCACCTTAACCACTGTGCTACCGCGGTCCCCATGCTGTCGGTAGCTCCGACTACTAAGTGCCACTTAAACGATCAGACACGTTTCAAAAAAGTGCGGTACTTAAACGATATTATGTGCATGCTAACCCCTTCCTTCACAGAAATTTCCACAGGAAGCTAAACACCGCTCCATACGAGCCTTGTTGGCCTCGAAGCAACCTCTAAAGTCATTTAGTGAGAGTGTCGTACGTAATTCTGCCGTCTTCTCCGTAGGCCTCATATAACAAACTGAAGATTTCGATTAACGTATTAATCAGGAAATGTAAAGTTTATGTGCATCTGAATGTTTCTTACCAAGTACAGGGGCGGCAAATTAAAAAACAAACTTTTATAAAATGATGACTCGATACTTCATCAACGTAACGGAGCGCGTTCTGGCAGGAATCAAGCGAAAATTTCGGCACTAACTACAGATACTGACTGTAGAGTTTGTTGTTGATCTTGGCATTAGTTGGCGCTGGAAAAAAGACTATCGTCGTTTGTTTGTTACCAGTAATCAACGCACCAGTTAAAAATACATTTGGATGAAATGAATTTTTTTTTTTGCGTACGAAAGGATACAGTTATTGTGTGTGTGTGGCGTTCTTTGTGGTCACAGCTGTACATAAATTTGATATCGGAACTTGTTATGAACGAATAAAACACTGCGTCATAAAGCGATAGAAACTGGTGTTGTTAACAGCATCTATACCGCCCATTTGCGACAACAGTGGTCAGTGGCCAAACACGAAATAAATAAAACAAACATTCAAACTGCTCCAATTCTCCGGTAAAAAATTAAATGTCAGTTCTTTTAACGGGGATAGAACTCCAGTAGATTCATTCAAAACGTTCTACCTTAGTGCTCGAAATATCAGTTACTATCAGAATTAAGCGCCGTTGCAGAACTGCATACAGTATGATTCAATATATCGCACATTTGCCACAACACTGTCACAACTCAAAAATCTGTGATTTTTCAGGAGAGACTTTTAAAGGTTTTGAAGTGCTATAATTTTCTATGAGTGCAACGACGACACAACTGCAAACTGCGTTATGACACTATACCTGTTAAAAGTGCGCCTGCAAACGTTTCTTTCTATACCAATAACTCAAAAATGCCAAATTTTGAGTTGTGACACTCTTGTCGCAAATGAGCGATATGTTTTTCCCATATCGCCTTCGCGACTGTTAAGAGACCCTACCGCAGCAGTGCAGGTCAACTACATTTTTGTTTAGTTTGGTGATCAACAATCAAGGTCAGGGGCTGCGCGCGCAGGCTCGTTAGTTAGTAGCCGCAACTCCTATACAGCCGATCCAGCGGTCTAAGTTGTAGGGCTGCGCCGTTCGCTGCTGGGATTGTGGGTTCGAATCCCACCGGCAGCATGGATGTCTGTCTCTTGAGAATTTTGCGTGTTGTCAGGTACAAGTACCTGCGACGGACCGATCTCTCATCCAGAGAAGTCCTACCGTGTGTCTGTGTGTGTGTGTGTGTGCGTGCGTGTGTGTGGGTATGTGTCACAGAGTGTGAACAGAGTGTACAACAATAATCCTCTACACCTACAATGAGGAAGCAGAAGAAACCAGAATATGACAGAGACAAACTCCTGTACAGGATATAATGTCTCAGTAATTCATGGGTACGAAACAGAAAAGGGAGAAGAAGAGCTGAAAACAGGGATGAATGGAGACGTCTGAGGGGCTGTGGCGCCATATATGGATGGATGGAAACAGGAAAGGACGTTCGAGATCGCAGTACTGGCCTAATTCGAAGGACGGTAGTCCGGATCTCTACATATCCCTTCTGTTATAATGCACAGAATAAATGAAACTTGCAATAAATTGTAGCAGGCAGACTGTCAGCAGGAAGGTCGTACACAGATGGTCAGGCGGGCCAAAAGCAACACTCCAGAGGACGCTCGATCCATAAATCTGAAGACGGAACTTGTAAGTTGTCGTGACAGTTTCCGGTCGTATTGTGCCCAGGAGAAATCTTGTTACTGTACACAGCGGTGAGAAGGAGAGAATCGGGGATTCTTCCAGTAACAGTCGAAAAAGCCATTTCATCATCAAAGGCAAGTTCCAACCCCACACCATTTCATTGAGTAGGGATGCTGCTACAGTCTGATGACTATATAACAACGTACACAGAACATAAGCTGCCCCTGAGAATGCTATGGAGGCTCACAGTGCCAGCACTAGCAAACCACCAGTTTCATTTTCAGGCGACGGTAGCTTTACCCGCAGAGAAAGAACTCCCGGCCCCAGAAATGGTTTGCATGATTTTGAGAAAAGAAAATCTCTTGCGCCCACCGAGAATCGAAACCCGAATCGTCCAGCCCGTGCACTTGTCACTAAACTTTATAATGAAATTCTTTGTCCTGAATTGTACGACGCTCTGTAAGAGCTGTGAAGCGCGAAATGGAGACCGTGCCCAATAACCAACTTTACACATTCGCCGAAGCAGAAGGGAAGATGCATACATGGTCGGACAATTAAGTTCGCGAACTCGCCACCGTGTGCTTGCAGTGGCAGCACTGGACAAAAGCCTTAGTATGGTTTGATGACGTTGACATATCAGCGTTTCACAGCTGTGTTGTTTATCTATGGAAGTATCTTTCTGAGTGGCATCTATTATTGTCTGGGTGTGTTTTGGTGTGCCGCCGCGAGAATGTCAGAGTTTGAATTAGAGCAGCGCATGCTTCGTACCGTACGGCTTCAAATCGGGACATCCCGAACACGAAATAGGATCTCTACAGGTTAGGGTAAGGACTTAGCAGAGCTGGCGGACGGCCCTACTCTGTACTTGAGCTGACATGGGTGTGGCAATTGTTGCGTTTCGTCACCCAATCCGCTGTCGCTTCCAGTCTGCCGTCCGAAAATTTCACCGCGGCCAGAAACTACGAGATGAGCCACTGACAGCAAGTCTCGGTTAATGTTTATCGCCACTGCTCATGTGATCAAAACCACACGACAAAGGGCAGCTGCTACATGACAATCAGTTAACAAACTGATCAAGAAAATGTAAAGGACTTGGGTCATATGCAGACCTGTACTTGTCAGGTCTGAAAGCGCACCACCGGCCTGCTAAGTGTGCTTAATTAAGCTCCACGGCACACAAAAAAAAATTGGGTGGAATCGAGGTTCAGGAACAGGCACAGGCATATTCCTACATCGGAACTAGCGCCGAGAAGTGGTCAACTTCAGGTTCCGACGTTTTGATCCCCTCCCCGGTACGCATTTGGCAGTACGACGTCACAGCCCACAGGCAGGAGCTTGGGACAAGAGACAAATGTATTGTCCTCGTCGGGGATCTAACACAGATTCCTCAGTCGTCTAGCCCGTTGCCTAGTCACTGAACCGATTGAGCAGTCCGTATAGATAGAGTTGAACCCGTTTATAACGACATCGGTTTCTGCGACACCTCGTCTATAGCGTCAGATATACTGTGGTAGACTGCATTTTAAATGTGATGGCACACGCGCAGAAACCAGATTTCGTCTTTCGGCGAAAGGGACGAGTCCATTTAAATCGGCAGGGGCGTCAGTTCAGGCGACTACTGGCAGCCGAGGTGTGGGCATCAGCGGTAGTAATGCTGAATACACCATGTTCCGAGGTAGTGTGAAGAGTAGTGGCTACCCACTCCATTCGCCAGTTGCCCCTTCACTTCCCCTCCCTGCATCACCGTGTGCCATCATATTTGAACTGGAGTCTACCACTTTTTTTCATTGTTTTCATAAACGGGTCGACTGTGCACATACTGCCACCCTGTGGGAATATTAAACTTGCTCTCGCTTCAGTGCTACGAGATACACCATGCAAAAACAATCTTCGAAGAGTGTGCATTCACGCCAGACAGAAGAACATGAAGAGAATATTATACTGCAGTCCGTCTGTAACTCAGCAAACGGGAGGACATTCGACGTAACATGGTCCAGTGGCGTCAACTACTTCCTTCAAACAAGATCGGAAATTCGATGTCTGTGTGACAGTGCATCACTGATGCAATAATGTAAACAGCCAACTAGATGCAACAATATTAATTTTATTAATAATTACAATCAGCTCAACATGTTTCGGGAGATAATTTCGTCCATCTTCAGGAGCACTAGACTGTGTTTACAGCTTGTGGAATAAAGCACCGACGATGCTGCCTTCTGGTGACCAGGATCAGCTGGCAGCATCGTTGGTACTTTATACCACAAGCTGTAAACACAGTTCAGTGCTCCTGAAGATGGACGGAATTATCGCCTGAAATAAGTTGAGCTGAATGAAATTATTAATAAAATTAACACTGTTGCATCTAGTTGGCTGTTTATATTACTGTATAAGATAGGACATGTACAGTGACAGGGAGACGCCTGTCGCGCTACCTTAGCCACAACTGCTAAGGAACACGGGTAACCGTGACAAACGAGGAAGCCGTGGTAACAAGGGTTAACTGCAGTGACTACAGGAATATTGGTAACCTCAGTAAACAATAGGAGGGGGCCGCGTGGTGGCGCATTTGGTTGAGGCACTGTGCTACAAGGCGTAAGGTCGTGGGCTTGAAGGCCTTGGCGTCGACCCAGCCTCTAACAGAAATGACTACAAGTGGTATCTCCTGAGGTGTAAAAAAGGCCGGTGAATAAAGCTGACAAACTTACCACCTTCATGTGCCGATGGTCTCGAAATCTGGGAGCCTCAACCTCCTGGAACGCAAAGGGCCTGTAATAAGCCTGTACAGGAATTGCTTTACCTTTGCTAGTAAACAAGGTAAACATGGTAACTCAGTAGACTGAGTAGACCATGACGATACTCAAGACTACACAGACGCTTACACCACATGAAATATTATTTCATCAATAAGCTCAACAATTTCATTTGTAAGCGCAAACGCTGAGATGGTTCCAAAGATTCCAAGTTGCCACTACATGCTTATCATGTAGCCTTCCTGAGTTAAATTTATTAGTAACCAATTTCATATTTGGTAAACGTGTAAAATAACCACTGCCACCGGGTGACAACCCAATTGCAGTTAATAAATATTATTATTATGTAATAATATTCCTATTCGTCATAGAAGAAAGAATCACACCAAACCCACTAATCTTATTTCCTACACACACAAGAAACTCGGCAGAATGATTACGATACTTCCCACCAGCAGAACACAGATACTCAAAACTGCCAACTATTTCAATAACTAACTAATATAATTCTAACGTGGCAGATAAGTGCATTGGCTTTAAGCTCCACAAATAAAGTTTTAGTAATTTCATTAGAAACAATGACAACACGGTTAAACCTAAGGCTACAAGACAGAGCATCACCCGTCATAGAACAATTAATCTTCTTTCATGATCATGCACTAATAATAACATTAATAATCATCACAACAGTATTACACACAATAATTAGAATTATCCAAAATAAACAAACTAGACCAGTGTTTCTCAACATTTGTGAGACCTCGGCCCGGTAAATTCTTTTTCCATAAGACGAGGGCCCGGTCCCAACAAATTTACTCCTAAATACATTTCTATTTTTTAAGTTCATACATTAAACTAACATAAGTATTAATAATTAATTATGGCATAATCATAAAGAGTATTAGTACACTTACGTATACGGTGTAGCATGCTGACAAATATAAAATTACATTTAAATTAGTTATCAATCACTGGACTAATGAAATCTTGTAGCATATTGTAGTTTCCTCAGGCCAACATCTGGGTCTGAGTTTTCGACACATTCACGAATATTTCTCTCCTCAGAATATTTCCACTATAAAACATTTATTCACGAAAATTGCTTAGAAACCTAAAATAACAAATTCCAGGAGAACCTCTCGCGGCCCGGTATAATTGATGCCAGGGCCCGATTCATTCTAGAAGGACAAATAATTGAAACCATTTGAACAACTGCTCCCGCAGTCATCTTAGTATTTACTGAAATTCCGTCTCTAATACTATTATACTTAAGAGACGAAATTCATAATCCAGTAACAACACTAAAAGCAGCTGGACACAAATAATACTGAAGTTACAAATAATAATATAATAATAATATTATTATACTTAATAATAATAATAATAATAATATACTTAATAGACGAAATTCATAATCCAGTAACAACACTAAAAGCAGCTGGACACAAATAATACTGAAGTTACAAATAATAATATAATAA
>Ga0123352_10016893_pt1 | contig 11635 bp, 8 predicted proteins | sample TergutLab28metaG_FD_89700 | JGI IMG/M metagenome (GOLD analysis project Ga0123352, IMG submission 89700) | Labiotermes labralis P1 segment gut microbial communities from Petit-Saut dam, French Guiana - Lab288 P1 | ecosystem: Host-associated > Arthropoda: Insects > Digestive system > Gut ...
ATATAGCACTTCAAATAAAAAATAAATTTGAAACAGTTTTTGTGGGGGAAGAGTGGTGGGGGTTGTGTTGTGTGGGGGGGGGGGGGGGGGAGGAAACAATTAAACAGGGGGATTTAAAACAGACAACATGGCCTACTAACTTCGGGTGTCGTGTTGTTGCATGACAACATGTGACCCACACTGCTGTATGCACAGTCCAGCTGCTCAGGCAATTCAAGTGGGAATTGTTCAACCATCCACTGTACAGTCTGGACCTGGTCCTTATCACTTTCACTTGTTCCTCCACCTTGCAACTTTCCTAGCATTGCAGAACTTCATGGATGGCAAAGAGTTGAAATCAATGATGGAAAACTGGCTGAACACATGGGCGGCAGCCTTCTATGATGAGGGGATACAAAAGTTGGTACCCTGCTTTGATAAGTGCCTCAATTCCAGCAGTGAATGTAGAAAAATAATGTGATGTACTAGTTATATTTTGGCTATAAGAAAGTTTGTTTATAGTAGTTTTTTTTATGGAGGGGAGGGGGGTGCAACTGGCATTGACTTTCTGAATGACCTTCGTACTTGAATGAACATTTCACAAAGAACAGACTGAAAGTTGTAATATTCTTTTGGTGTGATATTTCATGTCACACATACCTGGGTGGAGGAAAACCACATGGTTTCACTGATTTCTTTACCTATGTGCATATCCTACAGCACCTTGTAGGGGATTTTGTCCCTTTTATTTGGGGTACTGTGCTGCAGAATATTTTCCCTCCTTTTCCCATGTAGTCTGCAGGGAGGATCCTTTATGTTCTGGAGAAGGAAGTTGGTGACTATAGTATGATGGTGTCATTGCTTTTTTCTGTTGTTGTGGATGTTTTTGATACACTTTGCATGAAGTAGAGTAAGTGTGCTGTGAGGTTTGGATATCTTGAAGAGTAGGATGGCGTTGGACAAGTACATGGGAGGAGGCAAAATAATTTTTCTTGGCCTTTTACAGTTTTTATTGAGAATGGGAGAATGACAAGATGCTGGTCAGTGTTGTCCACTCAGAGCATGTACTTTCTTATTGTGGTCTGCTACACATTCACATTTCATAAAATGCTTGTCACACCTGTTTTTTTACCTCAACCATTTCTGTGGAATGTGTAATGGAGATGATTTTCCTCCTGTGTCACCATGTCTGCAAGCCTGTCTCATCAGAAAGTCATCTCCCCTCATTGCAAACTGCTGGAGGGCTCCTGTAAATCTTTAGGATGCCCAGTATTAAGAAACAAATTTCCACTCGACCCCAACTCTGTCATATATTAATGCAGTTGATATTTGTTTGTTAATATTGAAATAACTGTCAGTGGGACGAGCAGTATAAAGGTAATTCAGAAGTCTTGGTGTTCTTCCACACACTCACACATATTTGAATTTCTTTTTCTTACATTTCTTTAGGTGTCTGTACACTTTTGTAATAATTGGCCATGTACACTTCATAACCCTATTAACAGTAAGGTTCCAAGAACTTTACAACAGTATTCTTGAAAGTCCTGCCAGTTCCATTGTGCAGCGGCAGCTGGCAGATATACCCTGATGCGAGTTCACACAATTTGCACAGCTCAACCGCATTTTACAATTTTGTCTATTTTTTAGACTCAGAATGCAGTGCAAGTATACAAATTGTCATGAAATTCTATGTGCTGCACAATTTCTGGTGATCATCTTCATACCTTCAAGTTTCTGTATTTGTTTGGAGAAGAGTATTGCACAGAAAATAATGGGATGTTGAATCTCACTTATATGTGCAAATTGCACAGGCTGATTTCCCTGTCAGCCCTTTGAAAATCAGTTTGAAGCATGTGACACAATTTTATACTGATTATTGGAGGATGTTTGGGGTTGCTTTATTTGTAGGTTTGTGCCTGATAAAGAGTTCAGTGGTACAGATCGTACTGGTACAAGAAGTGGACCTGTTCAGTTTGAAAAGGAAGAGGAGGATCCTTTTGGTTTGGACCAGTTCTTAACACAGGCTAAACGTGCTAGTAAGCGCCCCAAGGATGATCGGGATCGGCGGGGAGAAGAACGTGATAAGCGTAAACGACGAGAATAACTGTAGGGTATGAAGATGAAGATTTCATCACCCTGCTGGACACTGTTTATTTGTTACAAACTGTTTTTATTTTAAGTGAATTGAAGGTAAATACATTATGTTCCAAATAATGACTTCTAGAAGATGCATGTCATTTTGGAATAAAATGTGACATTTATTTGTGGAGACCAGGAAGCCCCACAACTTCATCTTGTTGAATAGAGGTTGCCCTAAAAAATAGTGAGAGAATTAATGTGTTGTGTTAATATGTAATTAATTGAAGTTAGAATGCATCTGATGTTTTACCAGCTTTTATACTGTAAAGGCAGGCGTACAGTTGGTATCACATTTTGCAAGCAGAAGATGCAGTTTGTGTTTATGTTCATGGAGACAACTTTTCTGTTTCTTCACCTCCACAACAAAGCATCATTAATGGGTGGCAGGTGACTGGAAAGATGTGCTTCAAATGAAGTATATATGTTTTCCAAATGCCAGTTTGTTTAACTCATTAATGTACCACAGATACAAATTACTGTCACAAAGTTAACCACACTACAGATACTACATAGCATGGAATCAGAAATTATGAAGGTATGCTGAAAGGTAATGCTCTGTGTATTTTGTCCATAATGGACACAGTTACTGCACTGAAACAATTTTTTTTTTTTTTAAACTTTATAGTGGACATTTCAACTGACTGTTGTCTGTGGTCCACATACTGCTTCCAATGTTCAGGTAGTTTAGAGTCTGTCACAATAAAACTGGTTCTTGTTCATGGAACCACATCTTCACTACTGTCTTAATTTATTTTCTGGCACAAAGTGATATTCTCTAAGAAGTTTCTGCAGTTTCAGAAAGATAGTCAGATGGAGCCTTATGTGGCGTGTGTGGGATGGTCTAACACCATGAAATACTCTTCTCTCCTTGATAAATTTCAGCAGCATGATTTTGGTGTTTACAGTCTGGCACTTGCTACACTCCGTGATTATTTTGTTGTCATGGTTGTAGTGAAACTAGTTGGATTCTAATTAGAGTGGCATGTATGTTCTTGTCTAACACAACTTTATTTTATTTCATGGTAGAGGAGTATTTACATTTACTACCTAAGGTGCAGCTACATGTTTCGGCTCTTGACAGGTTGTGCTTGAACATTTCATCACTGTAGTTCCAGTGAGCCTTGTTGAGTACTGATCAGAGTCTTATTCAGGCTGGCATGTCTATGGTTTGTATTATGGACACAGCCCAGCACAACTGTGTTGATATCTGTGCTGTGATTCTTATAAGCATCTTTCATATGTAAGTGAATGTCAGTTTGTGGGATATTTTTTGTAGTAAAAAAACCGAGTTACTTAATGCTGTGTATTTTACACTGACATCTTGCACTGTACACTGCAGGTGCGATTTGGGGGCTGTAATGGCAGAACTATGAAACTTCCAACAAAAGTGCAGGAAGTGAGTGCATTGTAGTTCATGCTGCTACATGGGTTTACTCTTTAGCAAAAGAAATTTAATTTTTTTTTAAATGCCATCATGTGTGTGTGTGTGTGTGTGTGTGTGTGTGTGTGTGTGCGCGCACGCGTGCGTGCGCATATATATATATGTTTCAACATAAAGTTCCAGATCTTCGTGAAATTATATTTTATGCATTGTTCAAATTTTTTTGCACTGTGAGGCATTTTTGAGAAAATCAATTTGGTTTGATCTTCATGTACGTTAGGTTATGCTGGACCTTGCAGTAGTAGTAGTAGTAGTAGTAGTAGTAGTAGTAGCAGTAGCAGTATTTAATTCTCAGGAACTAAGGGGAATACCATTTGGTGCTACCAACCCAGTATATTTTACAAGTGACTGAGTATTCCCAGAGTTTAGAATTGTGCATTCCGGAAGATGATCTACTAATTCCATAGTTACCTTCTTTGCACAAGGCACATGCTGGGGATGGATAAACTGAGTTTGTATAAATTAGCCACTAGAAAATCATGGCCCATGGTTATTTGAAAGGTTGCTGCTCTATCTGCTGTCAGGAATTCAGGTATTATATTCCTGTTCTCAACCATTTTGTCCCAGGGTTTGTGCAAGCCTTCAGTGGCATAATATCATGGAAGGTTGGCTTAGATTTTTCTTTTTATTCCTAAGTTGGTAGAATGGAATAATGTTTTATGTGGCAGAAGCGTGTCTGATTGCTTTACTCTTTGCCAAGTAATCTTGACATTTTATTACCCACATCCCTGCTGTAGGACCCATTGGAACTTTGTGCCTTTCTGAAGGCCTTAATTTCTGTAACTGTCTTGCTGCAGTTGACTCACTGAATATAACAGCCTTTTTGAAGGGCCCGATTATGTTAAAAAGTTGAATTAGTGCAATGTTCATTGCCTCTGCCTCTCCATGGTAGTGAATGGCATATCATCCAAGTATCACATAGAAGCTAAACACACTGCAATGAATTCCTTCTCCTGCATTTCCGTTCTTTTCCATGAGAGAATCATCTGTATGAACATGAAGCCAGTCATATTTAGGATATAATGTATGGATTGTTCCCAGTGCTGCTGATTTCATTATTCCTTGATAGTTATTATCTTTTTTCTGTGCTTTTTGGAGGAGGAGGACTACTAGAATCTAAAAATTTATTCAGTCAGTAACATCCAGTATAACATCTAATACCAAATCACTGATGTGATGGGCTGAATGGTCTGTGGATCGAATCCTAGTGGGGATGAAGTTTTTTAATACATGGGCAGACATCCTGGCGCCCACCCAGCCTCCTATACATTGGGTACCACGTCATTCCTGGGGTGAAGTGGCCAGGGCATAGTGTTGACCGCCCACCCCAATCTTGTGCCAAGGTTATAGAAAGAGCTACTACTCCACCCCTCTATGCTTTCATGGCAGTAAACATTACCAAATCACTCAAATCCATTAGTAGTTTTGGATATGCAACTTGAACAGATGGACTCAGCATCTAATGTATGCTACTTATCCACTTTCTGTGTAAGGTGCATAGTTATATGTAATTCACAGTTTCTGGCATAATTTGTAAGAACGTGTTCACATTTTGTGCACCAGTTTGTTAAATATAGGATACTTTTGGTTTTATTTGCTGTGGATTATTTTTGTTGTAAATATATTTGTGTACATATTCACCTTCCAATTGACATGTGTTTGTATAGTGCCTACATCCTCAGGGTCAAGCAATATTCTTGGACTGCTTGACTGTGAAAACGGAGGTGCTGTACTCCTCGCAAAAATAACATCCCTGAAGACTTGAATCTTCATTAGTACTACTGTGAAAGCCTGAAATCATATGTTGTGTTAATTGATTTTATTGGATCTTCATTGAAATTTGTGTTAATCATACACAGTGCAATCCAGAAGTTTTAGGACTGGTTTTTTTTTTATATATATATAATAATAGAACTAGAGCCAAAAATTGATCGATAACTCCTTGATCATCCAGCCTATGGCACTGCCTTCTTGTAAAGCAAGCACTTGTCTGAAAAACACATAAACTTCCCACATTATAAAAAGAGACAATTCTGGTTTTTCAGCCACTTTAAGCCACATCAATCCCATCTACAACATCACACCTTATGCAAGGTGTTGTTTATATTTTACCTCTAGCTCTGGATCTCCCAAGTAATGTCTTCTACTGAGCTGTGAACAGTGATTTATGTATTACTTTCTCTGACCTACAAAGCATACAATTTCTGACACATCCACACAAACTACATGTCTTGTCAATCCATCCCTTCTTAATTTTGTAACCTTCACATAATTTACTGAACACTACGCTTTATTATGCAACGTAGTGCATTATCAACTGTAATAACAAAATCTTGATAGATGTGATATTCTCTTCGGCATTACTGTCTTCTTATGACGCTGTGCAGTCTGGCGGATAAGCACCGAACATTCCAGAAAGCTTTGCTTTCATAAGTGCAGAAGATATAGGCATCAGGCTTATCTGTAAAGGTGCCTCTTTACCCAGACTATACTGCATTACAGCTGACAACACAGTGACTTTTATCATCTTCCTCAATCTGAATTCACTAAAAAGCAAAAATATAAAAAACTAAAAAATTAAAAATCTCAAAACTTAAAAAACTCAAGACACAAAAAGAAACAAACTCATAAATTCAAAACTCAAAAAACTAAAAACTCACAAACTCAAAAATTAAAAAATTTCAAATCTCAAGAACTCAATAAACCTAACCATTCAAAAACTAAAAAACTCAGTAATCTAAAATTAAAAAAGTCAAGATCTTAAAAATTCGAAAATTAAGAGTACTAAAAAGCAAAAACAAAATAGAAAATCAAAAGAACTAAAATTCAAAATCTGAAAAAAATAATAAAACCCCAAAACAAACACAAAAACTCAAAAACCCCCAAATCTAAAAAATTCAAGAACAAAAAACTAAAAAATTCAAAACCTCAAACACTAAAAACCCCAAAAACTAAAACATCACACTCTAAAACTAAAAAGAACTAAAAACGGAACTAAAACTCAAAAACTCTAAATCTCAAAAACGACAATCTCATAATTTCAAAACAAAAAAAAAAAACCATGAAATCCAGAATGAAAAGTTCAAAATTTAAAAAACTCAAAAATTCAAAAACTCGTGGTAAAAACTCAAAATCTAAGAAACTCAAAAGCTCAAAAACTAGAAAACTAAAAAACTGAAATTTAAACAATTCAAAAAAATAAACTCGAAAAATAAAAAACTGAAGATCTCAAGAAATCACAAACTCAAAAACTAACAAATCTAAAAAAATAAGTCTAGAAAACTCCTTCACTCAAAAAACGAAAAATTCAAAAACTCAAATACCCCAAAACTAAAACACTCCAAGAATTAAAAAAGACAAGAAACTAAATAAACAAAAAGAAAACAAAAACTGGAAAACTAAAGAAAACCCTAAAAAGTCAAAATCTCAAGTAAAACAGACTCAGATACAAAAGCTCTAGAACCCAAAAACTCAGAACACAAAAAACCCACAACTGAAAATACTAAAAAATTAATTCTAAAATTAAAAAACACAAACAATAAGAAAACAAATACCCCCAAAAACCAAAACTCAAAAACTTAAAACTAAGAAACTCAAGAACTGAAAAACTTAAAAGTCGTAAACTCAAACTAAAAAACTAAAAAATTAGAAAACTCGAACAAACAACCCAAAAAACTTAAAAACTACAGAAACTGCAAAATTAAAAAATTGAAAAACTCAAAAATCAAGAAATCAAGGTGTAGTGTAACGAGGCTGGGCGAGGACTGGTTGGCCACCAGTTGGCCAACGGCATGGGTCAAAGTACTCAGACTTTGTTTTCCGATGAATAATGATACAAATTTATTTGACGCTGCGTTCCATTAGTAGTGATAGTTAAGTACAGTTGAAATTATAGACCAGGTAAGGTTTGATATTATTAAAGTAGTGCCAACATGAAGACTCGCTCCAGCGGCCTCTGCCCCTGAGCTTACTGAAGTTAATCTTAATTTTTCATCAATACAAAAGTATTTATTCAGAGTTTCTTGGGCGTTGGTTGGGGTGGAGTCTCATCTTGTGACTTCTAAACTTAACCTTTGATTGGTGGTTAGTGACGTTATGTCTTATTTCCTTATATGGTCACAGCGTTTCCGATTGGATATTAATTGCATTCTTTGGACCACCATTTTTAAAAAGGACTTCTCAGAAACGTGTCACAAGATGACAGATAGATAGGGAGATAGATAGATAGATTAGATATATAGATAGATGGATAGAAAGATAGATAGATAGACAGACAGACAGATCGAGAGACAGACAGAGAGAGACAGACAGACAGATAGATTGATAGATAGATAGACGGATGGATGGATGTATAGATAGATGGATAGATAGATACATAGATAGATAGAAAGATAGATAGATAGAAGGATAGACGGATAGATAAATAGATAGGGGGAGACAGACAGACAGATAATAGAAAGGCAGGAAGGCAGGCAGGCAGGCAGGCAGAGAGATAGATAGATAGGAAAATAGATAGATAGGAAGATAGATAGATGGATAGGAAGATAGATAGGGAGATAGATAGATAGGAAGATAGATACACGGGTAGACGGATAGAAAATGGATGGATGGATGGATAGATAGATACATAGGTAGACAGATAGAAGGATAGATACATAGATAGAGAGGGAGGTAGATAGATAAATAGATAGATGGACAGAAAGACGGATAGACGGTTGGAAAGAAAGATAGATAGAATGATAGAGGGATAGATAGACAGACAGACAAATAGATAGATAGAGAGATAGATAGATAGGGAGATTGATTGATATATAGATAGGTAGGTAGGTAGGTAGAAAGGTAGGTAGGAAGGTAGGTAGGTGGGTAGGTAGGTAGGTAGGTGGGTGGGTAGGAAGATAGGTAGGTAGGTAGGTAGTTAGGTGGGTAGGTAGTAAGGTAGGTAGGTGGGTGGGTAGGTAAGGAGGTAGGTAGTTGGCTCGGTAGGTAGGTGGGTAGGTAGGTGGGTGGTTAAGTAGGTAGGTGGGTGGGTAGGTTGGTCGGTAGGTAGGTTGTAGGTAGGTAGGTACGTGGTTAGGTGGGTAGGTAGGTAGGTATGTATGTAGGTGGGTAGCTAGCTAGGTATGTAGGTAGGTAGGTAAGTAGGTAGGTGGGTGGATAGGTAGGTTGGAGGGCATGTAGGTAGGTGGGTAGGTAGGTAGGTAGGTGGGCAGGTGGGTGGGTAGGTAGGTTGGAGGGAATGTAGGTTGGCAGGTAGGTAGGTAGGTGGGTTGGTAGGTAGATGGGTAGGTAGGTAGTTAGGGGGGTAGGTGGGTGGGTAGATAGGAAGGTAGGTAGGTAGGTGTGTAGGTAATTAGGTAGGTAGGTGGGTAGGTAGGTGGGTAGGTAGGTAGTTAGGGGGGTAGGTGGGTAGGTAGTTGGGTAGATAGGTAGATAGGTGGGAAGGTGGATGGGTAGGTACGTAGGTAGGTGGGAAGGTAGGTAGGAAGGTGGGAGGGTAGGTAGGTACGTATGTAGGTAGGTGGGTAGGTAAGTTAGGTAGGTAGGTGAGTAGGTGGGTAGGTAGCTAAGTAGGTGGGCAGTTACGTAGGTAGGTAGGTGGATAGGTAGGTAGGTATGTATGTAGGTGGGTAGGTAGGTATGTAGATAGGTAGGTAGGTAGGTGTGTGGGTAGGTAGGTAGTTGGGTAGGTAGGTAGGTAGGTAGATGGGTAGGTAGGTAGTTAGAGGGGTAGGTGGGTAGGTAGGTAGGTGGGTAAGAGAGTAGTTAGGTCGGTAGATAGGTAGGTAGGTATGTGGGTAGGTAGTTGGTTAGGTAGGTAGGTAGGTACGTAGGTAGAGAGGTAGGTGGTTAGGTAGGTAAGCGGGTAGGTAGGTAGGAAAGTAGGTGGGTAGGTTTGTGGGTAGGTAGGGGGTAGGTGGGTAGTTAGGTAGGTGGGTAGGTAGGTAGGTGGTTAGGTAGGTAGGTGGTTAGGTAGGTAGGTGGGTAGGTAGTTTGGTAGGTGAGTAGTTAGTTGGGTAGGTAGGTATGTATGTAGGTAGGTGGTTAGGTAAGTAGGTAGGTGGGTAGGTAGGTATGTAGGTGTGTGGGTTGATAGGTAGGTAGGTGGGTAGGTAGGAAGGTAGGTTGGTGGGTAGGTGGGTAGGGAGGTGGGTGGGTAGGTAGGTGGGTAGGTAGGTAGGTGGATAGGTATATAGGAAGGTAGGTAGGTGGGTACGTAGGTTGGTAGTACGGTAGGTAGGTAGGTATGTAGGTAGGTAGATAGGTAGGTACTTAGGTAGTTGTGTAGGAATTAGGTTGGTAGGTAGGTGGGTATGTAGGTAGGTGGTTAGGTAGGTAGGTAGGTTGGTAAGTAAGCAGGTAGGTAGGTACGTACGTAGATAGGTGGGTAGGTAGGTGGGTATGTAAGTGGGAAGGTAGGTAGGTAGGTAAATGGGTAAGTAAGTAGGTAGCTAGGTAGATAAGTAGGTAGGGGTTAGGTGGGTAGGTATGTAGATGGGTAGGTAGGTGGGTATGTAGGTATGTGGTTAGGTAAGTATGTAGGTGGGTAGGTAGGTAGGTGGTTAGGTAGATAGGTAGGGAAGTGGGTAGATAGGTAAGTGGGTAGGTAGGTGGGTGGGTAGGTTGTTAGGTAGGTAGGTTGGTGGGTAGGTAGGTGGGGAGGTGGGTGTGTAGGTAGGTATGTAGGTAGATGGGTGCATGCGTAGGTAGGTAGGTGGATAGGTAGGTAGGTAAGTACGTGGGTAGGTAACTAGGTAGTTACGTAGTTAGGAGGTAGGTCGGTAGGTAGGTAGGTGGGTAAGTAGGTAGGTAGGGGGTAGGTGGGTAGATAGAGAGGTAGGTAGGTAGGTAGATAGGAAGGCAGTTAGGTAGGGAGGAAGTTAGGTAGGTTGGTTGGTAGGTAGGTGGGTATGTACGTAGATGGTTAGGTAGATAGGTAGGTAGGTAGGCTATTAGGTAGGCAGGCAGGTAGGTAGATAGGTAGATGTGTAGGTAAGTAGGTAAATAGGTAGGTAAGTAGGTAGGGTTTAGGTGGGTAGGTAGGTATGTGGGTAGGTTGGTAGGTAGGTAAGTGGGTAGGTAGGTGGGTAGGTAGGTGGAAAAGTAGGTAGATAGGTAAGTGGGTAGGTAGGTAGGTAGGTGTGTAGGTAGGTAGGTAGGTATGTTGCTAGGTAAGTAAGTAGGTTGGTAGTTAGGTAGGTATGTAGGTGGGTGGGTAGGTAGGTAGGTGGGTAGGTAAGTAGGTGGGTTGGTAGGTAGGTATTATGTTTGTGGTTAGGTAAGTTGGTAGGTAGGCATGTAGGTGGGTAGGTAGGTAGCTGGGTAGGTGGGTGGGTAAGTGGGTAGGTGGGTAGGAAGATATGTATGTAGGTGGATAGGTAGGTGGGTAGGTAGGTTAGTAGGACGATAGGTAGTTAGGTATGTAGGTAGGTAGATAGGAAGTTAAGTAGATAGGTAGGTAGGTGGGTAGGTAAGTAGATAGGTAGTCAGGTAGGTAGTTACGTAGGTAGGTAGGTAGTTAGGTAGGTAGGTAGGTAGGTGGGTGGATATGTAGATAGGTAGGTAGAAAGGTAGGTAGGTAGTTAGGTAGGTAGGTAGGTAGGATTGTAGATAGGTAGGGAGGTGGGTAGGTAGGTAGATTGGTAGGTGGGTGGATGTGCAGGTAGTTAGGTGGGTATGTAGGTAGGTAGAGAAGTAGGTGGGTAGGTAGGTAGGTACGAAGGTAGGTACGTGGGTAGGTAGGTATGTAGGAAGGTGGGTAGGTATGTATGTATGTAGGTAGGTGGTTAGGTAAGTAGGTAGTTGGGTATGTAGGAAGGTATGTAGGTGGGTGGGTAGGTAGGTAGGTATGTAGGTGGGTGGTTAGGTAGGTATGTAGGTAGGTAGGTAGGTACGTGGGTAGGTAGGTATGTAGGAAGGTGGGTAGGTAGGTATGTATGTATGTAGGTAGGTGGTTAGTTAAGTAGGTAGGTGGGTATGTAGGTGGGTAGGTAGGTAGGTATGTAGGTGGGTGAGTAGTTAGGTATATGGGTGGGTGGGTAGGTAGGTAGGTGTGTGTGTAGGTAGGAAGGTGATTGG
>Ga0123352_10016896_pt1 | contig 11633 bp, 7 predicted proteins | sample TergutLab28metaG_FD_89700 | JGI IMG/M metagenome (GOLD analysis project Ga0123352, IMG submission 89700) | Labiotermes labralis P1 segment gut microbial communities from Petit-Saut dam, French Guiana - Lab288 P1 | ecosystem: Host-associated > Arthropoda: Insects > Digestive system > Gut ...
GGCTGAGTGGACCCCGTTCCAGACCCACTACTACTCAGAAAATCTGGTAGCGCCGGGGATCGAACCCGGGACCTCTGTATCTGTAGCCAGAAACTCTGACCACTAGACCACAGGGGCGGTCAATCTGAACACTCACAGCTGTGAAATCTTCAAGTATTAAACCAAGAAAAATTCATCACCATCTTCACATAGTTACAACCAGACTCTAGTCTCAGCAAACTGAAGTCAAAGAGTTCTAAAGTTTTTACACTGGTGTGGTTGAGAATTCTGTTTTTCTGAGTTGTGACAGTTCATCCGAATGTTTCAAATGCATTATGTTCATTAAAAACATCAGACATTAATTACCTAGTAACATAGCATTGTGCCCCAGAACACAATCCTTAAACTGAAGTAAGTATATCTTAACACCTTGGTTCTCAAACACCCATTTCACCCCTCTGTGAGCACGTTTTATATTTAAATTCAGAGGTTATCTCTGAAATCCTTAACAAGCTACCATATGTTACTGCTTTAAGCTTACTGCTGGTAGCAGCCTGATGCTTGTAACATCTGGCACATGCTCAGCACATCTGGCAAAGAATTGTCAGTAAATCTGAAGTGACATATACCTTTGTCAGAGGGCGCTTTACAGGTATATCCATGTACCACTTGTAAAGTGTGAATATATCCACCCCTCTATATTTATGCCTAAAAAACTGCATGTATCTTTGGGATTTTCCACAAGAATGTTATATGTGTTTCATATTTTCAGCTAAAATGAAACAAGGAGCAAACAAATTCAACTCACAGCCAGGAGGCACTGCAAAGCTGCATGGAGTACTTCAACATATTGGTAATCCAGAAAACAGCCTGTCACACGTTCAGGCCTAGGTGGTCGGGCTGGGTCTGGATCTCCCTCTAATGTAAGGTTAGTTGGGTACGTTGGTTTGCAGCCTAGTCCGTTCACTTCCCACCAGCTTACACTCCCTGTTCCAAGGTTCAGTATGTCACTATCCTAAGAAAAGTGAAATATTTTCATTTGCAAATAGTAGTCCAATATGAAGGAAGATGTGGAACAAGTTCATTTAAGGTAAAAATTTCCAATGAATAGTATAGTGAGAGTTGATGGTTTATATCAGTGAGGAGCAAATTCAATTTTAGAAACACAAGTGTAAATGCACAACAAATGCAACATCAGTACTCCTCTACGATGATGATGGTTGGGGGGGCATGTTCTTCAGAAATGCTGGTTTGGTGCCAGTCTAAATTACATGGTTCTACATTCCACAAGATATCTGTATTGTGATAATGGTACAAACTGGACAACTGAGGAATCAATGTTTCTTTCCCAGGAGGGGTAAGACACCTTTGTTTTCTCTGTATGTCTTCGTAACATGGCACTTAATCATGCACACAAACAACTTCGCTAGCTGTGGCTATTGTCACAAAAGGAATCCACAGCTTCAATCACGGAGTTCAAAACGGGGACAGCATAAATTCAGACTTACTTTGTCTAATACGCCAATACTGAGGTAGAAGCATATCACAAAGACATTCCAGCCCAGCCACAAGATGCACCACACTGTGTACTGAAAACAAAACAAAAAAATGAAGACTGAACAAAGCTTTGTGTGCATTTAATTTCCATCTGATGTTAAATGTTATGCCCATTTCACTCTCTTTCTCTTACTTGCCTTAATAGCAAGTTATGAACAAGCGTTGAAAGTTTAAAGTCTGCTAACCACACAAACATTCTGTTCACCAGTTAGTGGCAGGGCAGAATTTTCTGCACTGTGTGCCTGTCATCTCACATTACATAATGAATGTCTTCCTGTCATGGTGTTTATGTTAGGTGCATGTGGGCCAGGTATAAGACTCTAGGGGGGAAAAAAAAAATTGCATGAGAGACTAATTTGTTATAACTTGCTGATCACATTAATCTGAACTTCTCTGTATGTAGTTCACCTTTTCCTTTGTGCCACAGTTAACTGTGTGACAAACTAGTCACCAGCCAAACTATTTTTATCACTACTGGCAGACAAGCCACTGTATTTTTCAACTCCTGGTCATGGACAAAGTTTAAAAATTGGGGAAAGAATTAATATTACATACCGTAATTATATACTTGGGACGATACTGAAATGTGCCAAAGAAACCAAATATAACGAATATTATGTGGAAGAAGTTGGCGAGGATGGGAGCCCACATATAGCCTAGAAAATCGAACACCTGGCGCTCCACTGTCGACACCTGAAAGAAGGAACATACATGTAAACTTTAGGATTTGAATGACTGCTTCATCATTCTAAGGAATGTAAGCATTATGTGCAGAAGTGTGTAGACAGACACATTAATACAGCTATAATCAAACTGTTTTTTTTACCTGGTGCAGCATAAATGATTATTTCAACCCCCATTCAATAAAAAATTATCACATTCACATTCCAAATTATACACAGTCTCTTCCCAACAGTAATAATTCTAACATCAATAATAACTGCTATAAAAATTTCAGGTATAACTGTGAGATGGTATTTGATAAAATTCTGATATAAAGTGGATTATTTGGATATATACCAGACAGGTAAGATAAGGAAACAAAGTGAATAACACATAATGTACTACATACCAGTATAGAATGTAGTTGTCAATGGATACGCCTAATATACTACCATACATCTTGTGAAAAAAACAATGAGAATCCTCCTGGGCAAATGAGGAAATAAAGTACCGATTTGCAAGGGCTAAAATGATATAAATTACAATTCCTCAGTCTTGACATAATTTGATATTTCACGGAAGTGTCACGAAATATGTTGCTCTGATCTCACAGAAGTACCAGCTAATAGTTGCCCTGATAGTAAATAAGTTCTACTTTGTTAACACGTCAGTTTCACAAAAATTATCGTGGGCATTTTTTTTATCTTAAGGGCAATTCTGGATTTGTATTCCTGTATTTGGACAGACTAATTGATGTAAGTCTGATCCAGACTGAGTCTCTCTTGTGCAATCAACTGCGTAAACTAAAAGACTGAGTCTCTCTTGTGCAATCAACTGCGTAAACTAAGACAAAGTCTATTTACCGAAACACAAATACCAATTAAATCTCATTATCAGGTAACGATTTTCGGTTGCTTCAAATCTCACCGTACTCCTCGGTTAACGGTTAATTACGGGGATCCAAACCATATTTTGTACTTTTACAATACAATCTCGTCATAAAGTGAGGAATGAAAGATTTACATAAAATGATGTTACCAAAACACCCTACATATCACTGCCAAGAACATGCATCTCACCAGAAGTGATCTTCATAACACTACACAGTTTCATGAATTTCAACACGACAATGCAAAGAAAATATCGTATCAAGAACTCACTAGTTGCAATGTGCACACTGTCAACAGAAAATGTCGCCGCGTACAAATTCCCATGTCATTTGGCCCAAGTTTTCGCCCCGCACTTCTTCAAAACACAACTTTTCAGTCGTACATTGCGCACTCGCATGGAATGATGCCAACTCACAATTAAAACAAGGCATATATCCTTACACGGTACGTAAACACTATGCACCACATCCACAACAATAACACTTGTTCTCAAACCACACGAAATTCGGAATCATTGTTGCCAACATTGACATATATGTGTAGGTGTCGAAAATACACTGTTAATGTTTAGATATCCGTGTGCAGTAATTAAAATTCAATAAATTCACTTTAGTATGTTCATACAATACATTTGACAATTTATAACAGTGTAAATACTTCATTCGAGAAGGTTATCTCTTGTTTTTTTGGGACGATGGCTAACCTGCGATACGCGAGCCCAGGCAAATTGCGCAGGCGTAAAGGAGAACAAGTAGAAATAGAGTAGAATGTGTTTCGTTGATTCGTACCACTGTATCATCTGTGCTTTAACAACGTATAGTAATGGTGTATAATACAAATTCAAATCAGAACCGTTATCATATCTAATTTTCCTTAGAAACATTTTCCAATTTCATCTGTCTTGTTTGGAATAGTACATTTTATTGCTTCCGGTTTGAGACAGAAGTAAATGATGGTTTCATTTATGTGAGATAAAGCTTTAAAGCGAACTTACTATCTTATTTATTGTGAAGTGGGACGCGTCGCAGTGTAACGAACGATAAGACAGTAATGAAATGACCGTGGACATGGCGCAAGGTCCGCGATAGATCGCTGGTAGATATAAGCGTTTGTGGGTTGGTTTAGCCTGGTAGGTACAGGCCGCATGGTGCATAAGGCTGAGTACGACAGGCCAAATGACGAAGTAAAGGGAGTGAAAGGAAATTACTTGATATTTTTAGAGGAAGAACCTCGTTTTGCCAGCCTTAATCCGGTGAAAAATGTCAGGTGACGTTCAGCCGAGGAAACGGAAGGACAAAAGACGGAAAAAAGGTGAGATACAGGAATGATGCAGTAATTGTGAGTTGAGATTTCCTAAAATTATGGTTAGGCGGGATGTTTGTATTTCCTGTTTACACGTTGATTCGGTATACCAGTTGTTACTTGTTGATACTTCCACATTTGCGAGTTGTGCTGCATGCAGGAACAACAAGCAATACATTTTTTAAAGAAATTCCCTTAATTGAGGTTTGCAGTGTGAGTATAGGGAATGAAGGGGAGGCATTTCATGCATAGTTGTCTATGTTAAATTTTGTGAGAAAGTGGGTGGGGGGTAGGGATTGGCGACCGTAAGAGCAGACTATGCAACAATCGTTCCCCACATTCTAAGTTAGTACAAGTACTAAGATCAGGTGACAGCAAATGATTTAAATGAGTAGCTGAAACTGATGTTGTTTTGTTTGCATACTTTTCCATCCTACAAACAGTTATCTTCCTTTGATCAAACTGTTCCTAATTGGTTTGTTTGCACATTTTTATGGAACATTCAGCACATACATAGTGGTTTGTAAATGTGCAGTGCATTTTCTGAACCATTAAAAGAACCATGCATTATTGAATGTGGTGCATAAGAAATTTGTAGGGGCAAGTATAGGCAGTTCAAAAATGAACGGGCTTATCATTAACCCATTTTGCTTATGTATTTGGGGGTGTCATGGCAATGTAGGTCAAGATTAACACACTACAGTTTAAGACAACTTGTTCATTTTTTACCCATATACCTGGAAATTGTTAGTGCAAGAAATAAAGATAGTGATTGTTGAGTTAGTGTCATTTTGACAGGCACAGCACAATTTGAAGTTGCTGTGTTTCATTTTGAGATTGTATTATTGTAATAGCTTATCATAAGTGCTAAATGCCAGGGCACACAATAATCTGGGCTCCAGTTATAGGCTAGTATGAGCTCAGAAATTGTAAATAATATCTAAGACTACTGTGTGAAGTTTTATGTAGCATACTGAAGTATGCCATTGGACAGTTCCAGCCACCTCCCTCCCAGACTTCTTTTCTCAGGTCTATTTTAGTGTTATTCTTGTCATTTTGTTCTTTGACTTGTAGTAGCTGTATATGATTTTTAAGCTGTCATGACAACTGAATGCAGTGAATTCCTCTCAGGTGATTAGCTGTGTCAATATGGTATGATTTTCAAACATCTCAGAGGTTGTGTGTGTGTCTTTGTTGTGAGGGATTGATACGTGACATAAGTTGATGCTGGTTGAGACATAAACAGTTCTGAGATGTTGAAAGCCATTAATTATTTAGACAGAGGTTAGCTGAGAATGCATTATTGCGTTCAAGTTGTCACTTTTTGGGGGTCTTCATCCCAAAATTTAGCAGGCATCTTCTGTCTTCCTCATCTGAGCTACATGCAACCCATTATAACTCTCTTGATTTCGCTGTGCCAGCAACAATGCATGTCCTGTGTAAATTATGGAGATCTATCACACCCTGAAGTGTTTACTCCTCTTCTTTCATGTGTATGCCTTGACATGTTTACTTAGTTTCTTCTATCAGATTGAGGGTCTACATTTTGTATATTACATTGAATAAAGTAGATACAGATTTTGCTATGGGCTGGGCAGTCTGGGGATTGAATCCCAGTGGTGCCAAGATTTTCCACATCCATGCAGACCGGTCCTGGTGCCCACCCATCTTAGTGTGCAATGGGCAGTGGGTCTCTACCCTGGGGGTTAAGCGGCTCTACATGGCATTTACCACCCACCTCTACCCAGCACCAAGTTTAAAGAAAGATTAGAGCTAGCTATACCTTTACTCCCCCTCAGGGTCTTCATGGTCTGTTCTAGGGTGAACTTGACTTTTACTTTATAGACCTTTGACTTCTAAAATATTAGAAGTGATATACTTTGTTGTTCAAGGTTACAGGTGTCAAATACTGTATTTGTAATAACCCATATTATGTGTTAACATTTTTAAGAAGTGCAGATTTAAAGAATTTGGGAACTGCCTTGTTTCATGTGCTTTTTTTGGAATATTTTAAATGCAAGCAGTATATGTAGGCCTCAAAAAACAGTTATGTATTTGCCTAAGGCATGTTGGTGTTTGTCCATCAGTGCATGTGTTTTACAAATACAGTTTACAGACCCAACCAGCTTCTGTTGTATATGTGCCAACATAAGTTTTGTTGACTTATATACTTCAGTTCATATGAGGTGATTTCACTACCATTCCCCTTATTGGCTTCATGTCAGTATCAGTGTGACCTCTCTGCCACGTTATACTGCTGGTACCCATTTGTTGTACTGTTAGATCATAACAGAGCCATCAATACAAGGGATTATAACGCACAGTATCTTCAGGCTCTAATCCACTGAGGTTATTCTTTATGACTGATGATGCATTAAGATCTGAGAAGGTGTCTTTAATAACGTGACTGACTGGGCTGGATTTTGCATGTTTAGGATGCCAACAGGAGGTGACAATATGGATCAGATAAAATAATATCTTTATACAAAGAAACAGAACACTCTTATACGATTGAAGCGCATAAAATATATGACCTGTACAGTACAAAAAACTGGGAAGGTTGTAGCAGAACAGCTAAAGGGGTACAATGGAGATTCACCAGTATACGAAGCATAATCATCTGTATGCACTCCTTGAAGGCATGTAGGTGGGAAGTAGAAGTATAGCTCCACTAATTCTTAACCTTAGCACTAAAAGGAGGTGAATGGTCATCTTCAAACCCAGGCTGCTTTACTGCTGAGGAAAGGAACCGTGGTACCTAATGAATAGGGTGGGTGGGCACCAGAGCTGTTCTGGATATTTGGTAGAAGAGTACATAACTTGAGTTAAAAAGAAGTGACTGCCAGAGGGCAAACATATAATCTGTGTTGTTATCTAATGCATTAAGAAGGGTGGCTGCAAGTTTGGGTGTGGTGGACATGTGGGATTAATATACATTCTGTATCCACTGATTACTTATTGTATGATGAAAACCAGGCTACTAATGCAAGATAGTATAGTGCTAAAAAAAAATTCAGGTTAAGAGATTAGATTATGTATTGTGCATGGTGATCATAAATTACTTATACTCTTGTAAAAAATATGCTGTCAGTGAACTATGTAAAGTATGACATCTCTACAGCAGAAAGATGTCTGAGCGTTTCAGTTGTGGCTGGTAGGTATGTGCAGATAAAGGCTATCAAAACACAGTGCTTCTAATGTGCATAATATATTACTTACAGAATTCACTCATTATGTGTTTCAGCCCATGGAACGGGCTATCATCAGAGACAGTACAAAAATATATAGTTCGGAAGGCAAATGTTTTTCCGACTTGTAAGATGAGGCCTCTTTCATTTTAACATTGCCTTCCTTTGTATACATTTTTGTGTTGTCTCATCTGGGGACAGCCCCTTCTATGGGCTGAAATATGTAGTGAGTGAATTTTGTAGGTAATATCACAGTAAATAAAAGTGTTGTGTTTTGACTGACTTTATCTGCGCATATCAAGTTGATCAATGCAACAGACTGACCTCCCCACAAATAGTAGCTTACGGTATTTCAGTGTGATCCACATAGGTGATTTTGTACGTGTGTAAACAATAATTGGTTTTGTTTGAAGCATTTTATGTCTAGATGTAATTCCTGTGGATTTTTTTGGGGAGGGGGGGGGGATAGTTACAGTGCCTTCTCTCCCATCTCCTCCCGCAATGCTTGTAAATATGTACACATTCAAAATTGGCACTCAAGGTGATTGTGAATCAGTTGACAGGCAAACATCATTCTGTATTTGGAATGAGATTAACATGTCTGTGTACATATAAATACCAGTGAGGCTCACCTTGAAATTCAGCACGTGACAGTCAGTATTTGACACTTCTTTGTATTCTGCTATTTCATTACTGTGCATAGCTTATATTTTGTAGAGCACGTTTTTAGAGAGGTAAAGAGTATTTTTAAAACCCTGCATTACCACGGGTACTTAATTAATTGTACTGGATATCTAGATACTCTGAATTGATCAAGTAGTTTTAATTAAGACAGTTTTAAAGTATTTTGTATTACCTGGTAGACATACTGATAATGCCACTGCTGTGTGGCTGATATAAATATTAGTGGAAACAGCAGTTTAACGTTAGTCATCCGGATGTGTTTATCTATATGTATAAAGTATAACATATCAGTCAACTGTAATAAATGTAATAAAACTGTTGTGTTTTGAGTGATACATTATACTTTATATGTATGGAAATGGCAGTGATGACCCCATATAGGGTGAAGTGTGTATGTGAGAACACCTTATATGGATAGTTGATAATAAAAGTAGTAGATAGTATTTGATTTTATCATTTGTCATTAATATTAATAGATATATTTTATGTGGAACTGCAAGCAAGAAATAAAATATAATTGGTAAAGGAACCGAAACATATGGCCACAGGCTGTTGCATGGTCTGGCCTCTCTGTGTGGGATTTGTGCAAACATTGTGGCTCTGAGACTTTTTTTCTCTGAGTATACCTTGTTTCCCTTGTCAGTGTCTGTACCCCAATGCTCTGTGGTCATTCATTTATCCATAACTATTGCCAGATAATTTCAGCAACTGACAGCATCTTCAAATAACACATCTACCCACCAGCCTACATGGTGTCATAATGCAGCAGGCCCTACATTCAGTGTTCAGCAGCATGAAAATTTCAGACCTTATGTTTTATAGTCTAGTTTACAAAGTTCAGTGGGAACAAGAGACCCCCAACAAGTTTTTGACAGTTTCTTTAATATTTTTCCAGGGAATTTTATCATTGCTAATACTTTTCTGCCATTCTGTTATTGTATTTTGAAATAATTTTTGTAAATAAAATTTTTTTTTTGTAAAATTGCAGTAATGCACATTGATTGCACTGTTTTTTTTTAATTTGTAGGTAGACATGTAAACAATTTTTTTTAACCATTTGCAATACACATATTTTGTCCAGTGAGAAAGGCAGTTATTTTTCAGAGCATTCTGTTGCTAATATTGTTCTATATTCATATCCGGTATTTTTATATAATTTCTATAATGAAAATTTTCTTGATAGAAATAGGTTGTTTTATTTTCTCTAGATTAGCAATTGGAAACATTTCATAGAAGTAAATTTTGTAAATCTTTCCCATTTCCAATAGTAGAAGGTGAATGTCAGAAGGTAGTACAGTCAGTTTAAAAATAGTGTGGCAATGTAGAAGGGTTGACACATTACGTAAGTCACTTTATAAAAGATAATTGTCAGAATTATGGCTGGTGCATAACCCAGAAATTCATGTAGAAGTCGCTTTAAAGAAGTAGAGATTCTGCCTGTTCCATTCCAGAATATAATTTCATTAATGAGCTTCATCATAAAAAATCAGCAATTTTATCAAACAGATTTGTCTATACACAAAATTAATACAGGAATAAACATCATCTCATTCTGTGCTGGCATAAAAATTTTCAACAGTTTACTGCCTATTGTCACAATCCTCAAGTATGACAAGGCAACATTTACAGCAGTCTTATGAAAATACCTTTATACACACTGATTTTACTCTGTAGATGAATTTTTGATGTGTAAAGATGATTTATAATATTGTTTTTATTAAATTATTGAAGTATTTTACACTGTAAATTTGTATATTTTGTGTATTTATGGTTTGTTCCACATCCTTCTGTCTTTATGACACACTTATGGGTTCATGGAATGTATGTATGTGTATGTATGTATGTACGTGTCAAATGGGTCTATCTCCCGAAACTGAAAGGTTTTGGGGTGGTGTTGGATTTTTAATATGTTGAGTGTATCTTGGCATAATTTTTCAAGTTCTGAGTGTGTATTAATAGTATTGGTCCGGATATCTGGGTCAGACAGTTTTAGGGACACTTACTTGGAATGATAATTGTATAGCGGCAGTATTGAGTTATTAACCTGTTTTGGATGGCATGAGTTAAAGGAGACCAGACAGCCTAGCCCTTGGTAATCTAGGGTGCAATATGTAGGTACAGGAAAGGAGAGGAGAGGAGAGGAGAGAGCTATTAATACCGCATAGCTGAGTTGGATCTCCCACTGCTAGTTGTCATTAGCTGCTGTTTACTGCTGCCAGGTAGGAGAGGGGGTGGGGTATTTAAAGCAGGAAAGTGGCAGGGGAGTGGGTGTAAATTCTCAGGGTCATCAAAACTCTGTAAAATGATGTATTATGTATGATTTATTCTACTATGCTTAAAGCTGTGTGTACAGAATGGCCTAGTGTTATATTTGGAACTCACGTAGTATTTGTGTTACAAGTTCAAAAATCCGACCTCCCCAGCTCTGTGCTCTGAGGTGAAAGAACGCTTCAGATAATTTACTGGATTTGTTCTCACCCCTTGTAAGCCTGAAAACCATGAAGACTGTTTGTATGTCACAGAAAACACTCTGCTTCTCCATTATGTAGACAAATTGGCTAATGCAGTTGGGGCAAACAGTTGCTCTTTATTGCAAGAATTATACTAAACAGATGAATATATGAATGTACTTGTGAGAAAATGCAGTGTCCTTTAATGTTAGTGATGTGTGCACCTATATATATGTATATATATATATATCTATGTATTTGTGTGTGTGTGTGTGTGTGTGTATATATATATATGTATGTAGATGCACCACTGTGTTGGAAAGGGCTACAAGTTTTTAAATTCAAAGTAATAACACCAGCTTACTTGACCGCATACTCTGTTTGGAAAGAAATTAAGTATTTCTCCATGATCAGAAATACAACATTGTTTTCATCACAAAACCAAATCGGTTTATTTCATTTTATCTTTATGTAGTCTGTTTCAGTTCTCTTTCTGTACTAGACCTTTTCCTGTGTCTGGGTCTCCCAGTAAAACTATTTCCATGAAGTTTTGCGACAGACATGTCATAAATGTTCGTTTTTATTTATGTGTGTTAATGTGCCAGTCCCACCTGAACCTTACTGATGTTATCACCTTCACAGTGTTAGGTGACAAGTATGAATTAAATTACTGCTCTGAGTGTATGTTTATGTGTGAGAGAGAGAGATTTATAATAAAGTGCAGTTAGCAGAAAGTTGCTGTCAAGTGGATGGCACTTCTGCTTCATATTTTGAAGGTCTTAGGTTCAGACTTGCAGACCACATATCCTGAGTGGGGGGGGGGGGGGGGGGGTGGTGGGGTTTTTTCCTTTTTTTTTTTAGTGCTCCTAAAAAAAATATTTTTATTCTTTTTCCCCCCACACTTTTTTCAAAAAAACAAA
>Ga0123352_10016897_pt1 | contig 11632 bp, 13 predicted proteins | sample TergutLab28metaG_FD_89700 | JGI IMG/M metagenome (GOLD analysis project Ga0123352, IMG submission 89700) | Labiotermes labralis P1 segment gut microbial communities from Petit-Saut dam, French Guiana - Lab288 P1 | ecosystem: Host-associated > Arthropoda: Insects > Digestive system > Gut ...
ATATATATAGAAACTGATTAAACAATATTTTTAGAATGAACCCCATAACAAATTATTCTTGTATTCTATTATAAATTGTTCTTTACAGTAATTTGCTCAGTACTTACTTTTTCTTGTGTTATTAAGTGCTATAAACACGTCTTGTTTTGGTGGCAGTCGTTAAACTAGTAATGGCGTGTCTAGCTGCTGGTGTCGAGAAAGTCCGTGGATGACGACGTTGTCTGCAGGAAAGTTTTGTATCATAAACATATTGCGCCCTGACCTACATATATAAAACACAACCAGTTCATGCAGAGGTACAGCCTAAATTGTGCTTTGTTCTCTTGCACGTTTCATATACGTAGGATTGACCGGTAGATCAGTTTCTGTTGAGTTTTGAAGAGCATTCATATCATTCAAATTATTAAGTAATGACAAATCAAAATTTTCTCAAAACCTGATTGAAAATTGGTCCCATAAATGAAGTTATGGATATAATATACGTAACTTAAAAGGACAAACACATGAAGGCATCAGAGAAATTTTATAGGGATTCAGAAACTTTAAAGGATAACCACAGTAATGACATGGCGGGGCATAAACCAAAGCCCTGTTCGATTTAACAATAAGAAACTAGCCGCACAGATTATATCAACATATCCTACGACCTATCACTACGCCAAGAAGCTAGACGCGCCTATCCTAGATTAAAGAGCGCCAGTAAATCACGAGGTGTATAGGAAACTAAGGAACACACGAAAAATAAATGCCCAGTAAATTAGTGTAAACAAACATTTTTAATATAATTGAAAAGTAACGAATGTTCTGGGTCTTATTCTTCAAAAATTGTACAACCCGTTTTATGCTTTCGTTTTAATTATAGAAGACTTAGTCTATCCGAAAGACTTTAGTTGAAAAATAGGAAGAATACGATAAATGATACATCGAAAGGATTGTATAGAATATAATGCAATGGAATAGCAATAATAACAGACAAAATAATACACCAATACAAGATTCCACACACATCGTATCAGTCAGTTAATTATTGCACAGAAAATCAGCATGCAACAGGGACTGAAGTAAAATAGCTTTAACTGGAAAGGCAAAATGAGGTGCATGAGAGTAGCAACTCTAATTATAACATTATAATAAAATTTGGAACGTAAAAACAGTAAATTATAAGATCTAATATAGTGTATAACGTAACACGCACAATATTAATAAAAATCCAACCAGATGCAACAGTATGCAGATATTTATTTACTGCAAAGTCACTCTTCATGTTTCGGGTGTCACAGCACCCATCATCAGGAGTACTAAAAACTGTAACCGCAGCCTCAGGTACAGGTCATACCGTAAAATACAAGGATTAACTGGAATGAACTAACAGTGTGTGTTGGCTTGTTAACTTCTAATAGCAATGGGTGGCGGTACATTGACATATTTACAAAAGTCTGGGCATACAATATCGTGGAAGTTTATAAGTTAAAAAATCTTTGGATAAAAAATATGAATAGTTAAAAGCGTAATAGGAAGATGCAATGGATGGAGTTAGTAAAGTACTCACATGTCGGTACAGCTACTTCCCTCCAACGTGGCTAGGTCAGGAATGATTTGTGCGGATCGTGTGGTAAGTGCGGTTGTGGGCAGGTAGTTACGTAAGGCTGTAGTCTGTAATTAACAGAAATAGTGGGTTTTGTTCGCCACAGTTTAGTTTAGAAATGAGGTTTCCGTTTTGATGGGAAGTTTGGATTAGTAATTGTTCATAGGGAATTAGCATTGAGGTTTTGTGGATTGGTTTGAGTAGTGACATGGTGCCTTTGAAGGAACCATATTCATGTATGTTTTGCAGGATGTGCACTGCACAAGCGGACTGGGGATCGTTGTTTTTTATGTAACGAATGTGTTCGCTGTACCTAAGTGTTAGGTGTCTACCGGTCTTGTCTACCGGTCTGGCCTATGTACGCCCTGTTGCATGTTTTACAAATCAGCTTGTATATGCCGCTTTTGTAGTGGTCCTGCGTTGTGTCGTGGATTTTGGGTTTGGTCGGTTGTTGCAGTGTGTTTGTACTTTCAAAAGCTATCTTTATGTCAGTCTGTTTGAAGAGGTTGGTTAACTTTCTGACTTTGGAACTGTGATAAGTGAAGGTGGCCCATTTATTGTTGTTTCCGTTGTTGGCTGTGTTCGTCTGGGTTTTACGTTGTATTTGTGCTCTCAGTTTAGCTATGTGATGTAAGGAGAATTTAATGTTGTTGGCTATGGTTCGTATTTTTTGCCATTCTGCTACTCTCCTTTCAGTTGAGAGTGGTAGTGACAACATCGTGTTGATCAGGTAGCGGTAGGCTGCCATTTTGTGTTCAGTAGGATGGTTGGAAGTGTAGTTGATTGTGGTATCTGTTGTTGTCGGTTTTCGGAAGATGTTAATTTCTATTTGGGTGGGGTGTCAAATTATTAGTAGAGCGGGAAAGCATATGCTATTGTTGTGTTCAAAGGAGGAGTAAATTGTAGGTTGGGATGTTCCTTATTTATGTGGATATGGATTATCTCAAGTGTGGTGTGCTTTGTGTTGTATATCAGCAGGATGTCATCGACACATCTAGTGTAGAAGGTAATGTTTTGTACGTCTAGTATCTGTTTCAGGTGTGTGTTTTCTAAGTCTCGTAGGAATATTTCTGCATCACTATTTGAAATGGGAGATCCCATAGAGAAACCCTTCTGGGGTTGGTAAATGTTATTACAGAATGAAAAATAGTTCTGTCGGAGTGTGACTTCAAGGAGTGTTATCATTTGCTTGGTTGTGTGTTCATTATTATTTTCTAAGAGCTTAAAATAACATGCACCTTTACCTTATACTCGTCTTACGCAAGCCTGATTAATATCTAAGTGTAGTACCAAAACTTGTAGAGTAAATCAGACAACACGTGTTAGTGCAATAAACATTCTCCCCCCCCCCCAGAAAATCTATCGATTATGAGATGTAGAAACATATGGTACAGACAGACAGTCCACAGAGGACAATATAATATGGCGCATGCGCAGTGCATGCTGGATATTTAAGGCCACAGACACACTCCGAGTGTATAATGCTTATTTCTTCATAATTAATTAACTCCGTCTGGTCTCGTAAAATGCCTTACGGCATCACTCACAAAAACTGAGAAATGGCACATCGACTGACACGTTAATTACGATCTGTTTAGCCATACTGTTCAGCTAAAGCAGGCCGTTAGCAAAGGAACATTTTATATTTCAATGCAGCGTTTATAAGTTACGTGTGAAACAGTGCAAATTAGTTTCAATATAATGAAATATTCTTGGGCTGACAGCCGCGTCACGTGGTCAATGACGAGCAAACCGACAGAACACCTGCGGTCCTAGTCACTGAGGAACTGAACACCTTGCGAAGTCCGTCCGTCAGTAATTTTTATATTGTTGACAGTGACATGTCACTCAACAACAACAACACACACACAAAGTATTGCTGTTTCCCCTGTCAAATAGTTACGCGAACGCGCCACGTTTTATATACATTGTCTATTTTTTACTTCACAGGTGTTGGAATTGTTCAATATAAATGGCGTCCTTTTACCTTTTACAGTGTACACGAGTGGGTTCAGATAATTTAGTAACAAACATATTAGAATGTAAAATGGCGTCCAGAGACCAGAAGAGAGAGTGTTGGACTTCCAGAATTATTCCGTGAAGTGTCTTATTAGTAACGGCAGCACAGATGACAGTAGTGATGATAGTGGAGAAACAAACGATGCAGAGGAGTTGTGAGGGACGTACGGAACACGAGAGGAATGAAGGCAGAGAAAAAAGAAATTGTTGGTGTGTTGCGTACAGCAGCACACTGTGAATACCAGCACACCAACACAACAGTTCTACCCAAGGTTGTTGAAAATACTTCAATGCAGTTATGGAATTGTTTTTCGATACTTTGGGACTTAATTTGATGATCTGTACTCCTCACCCAATAATATTCGGGTGATAAAATCGAGGAGAATGGGATGAACGGGGCATGTAGCGCGTATGGGGGAGAGGAGAGGCGTATACAGGGTTATGGTGGGGAAACTTGAGGGAAAGAGACTACTTGGGAGACCCAGGCGTAAATGGGAGGATATTAAGATGGATCTTCAGGAAGTGAGATTTGAGGGCATTGACTGGATCGAACTGGCTCAGGATAGGGAGAGGTGACGGGCACTTGTGAATGCGGTAATGAACCTTCGGGTTCCATAAAATGTGGGTAATTTCTTGAATAGCTGAGAACCGGTCAGCTTCTCAAGAAGGATTCTGCTCCATGGAGTAAGTAAGTAAGTAAGTTTGGACTTAATTTTGATATGGCCAAAAGACAACGCTACGTTAAAAAAAATGGTGCGAGTCTTTGCTCGAAGATGGACAAATGTGGGAGACAAAGACTCAGTGCTGCCATCTGCGAACTCAAGTTTCGCGTAAGCCGAAAGTTTTCTTGCTTTGCGTCAATGCGAAAGCGCAGTGAAGCGAAGCTGGTCAATCACATCCACCTACGAAATAGTGGAGTTAAACCTCCTTCCCCATACGCCTTTCGCGACTGGCTAATGGACAGTTTTACAAGTACGAAATATCGTAAAGAAAAAAAAAGAGTAGCCGAGGTGCTGATAGCAAAGGAATTTCTCGTATTATTTTCAAGTTTCGGCAGTTCCTTCCAAACACAAATTGACCGAGTCCTTTGACCTCGCTGCAGGCAATGTTACACCGAATACAACGAAAAGGACTTGTCATAAACCCGACAATGCGCGCTCTAACCGTTTTAAGCACAATTATTACCGTGTGCTCCGACTTCCAGCGAATAATATAATCATATCTTTACACCATACCATTCGCACTAAAAGCAGCGATTCACCTCCCCCTTAACATAATTAAACGGTACAACTGCAATGTGTTTTCTGTGTGGTACGAACTGTCGCGTAAATGATCGTAATGTTTCAGACGGTTAATATATATATATATATATATAGAGAGAGAGAGAGAGAGAGAGAGAGAGAGAGAGAGCGAGAGACAGAGAGAATACGAAGGCAGAACAAAAAAGAAGGTTCCCTTCTTTCAGTCAGTCAAGGTATGCCAAGGTCAGTGGCTTTTTGACAGGCACCTCAAGGCTTGCAGCCCACACAACTTACGTAACGTTCGCATATCCTTCGAATACCAAAAACAACAACAGGAAAAACCATACATGACAGTCAAAACAACTCCCAAGTAAAAACTTCACCAACTCCATGGACTACAACCATCTTGGCAAGCTAAAAACCACTCAATGAATTCTCCGAAACTTGCGTAACCCGAAGCAGCATTTCCAAGCTCACAGCATCCTGACACCGGTTCCTTCCCTAAGCCAAGTGAATTCACTCTTCATTTCCCCCATCCCATTTCTTTACCATTTTTTAAACATTTTCTTCTTTTTTACGCCGAGATTCGAACACTGAATTCTTTCCTTCAGGTTTCCCTATCAAAACTTATTATGCAGTTCGAAGTTCAGCTGTTATATCTGACCTGTTCATTGTGCTTAGTCTGCTATGAAGTGGCCAAACGTAATGCTGGAGTGTTTTGTGCGGCGGGTTACATATGTAACAGGCTCAGTGTTGTCACTTCACCTCATTATGGCGTTCTGGCAAAGGGCGGGATACGAGGAAAAGATGCCATATAATTGAAACCAGGCACAAATATATGCAAAGACAGATACGTCAAAAAAGAGGAGAAAAATATATCATGTTTCATACTGGGATTTGAAGAAAAACTGGGAATGTCTACACTTTTCCTGTAACATGAATGAGTGGAATGGGACAGCATGGATGAGGTAAGTAATGTGGAACTGGAGGGTCCTGATGGGAACAGCTGATACAGGGATGTGTCACTTATGTACGTCAGCAGACAGTGACTTACAAAAACCTTGAAATGCAAATGAATACATAGATGGGGGCTCTGATAATGCAACGTTTAAACACACAGGATGAGATAAAGTATCAGAAGGTAATCAGTGCTTGTAGAATTGTGTGCCTGAAGCACGTAGGCGAATTGATATTGTACAAGCAAAATGAGAATGAAAAAACCAAGTGAAGAGAAATATGCAAAGTTAGAAAGAAGAGGGTGAGCAGGCATTTTGAATTGAGGCACTTTTACTGCATGGAATAGAAAAGAATAGAATATAACATAATAAAACAGAAGGCAACAGAATGGAATGGAATAGAACATAAAGCAACAGGATAGGGTGGAATGGAATAGAACATAACAGATATATCGCAATAGAACACTAATAGAATAGCATAGATTAGTTTAGAGTAGAACGTAATAGAAAAGAACTGAACATAACAGAGCAGAACAGAATACAGCAGAACTTACATACGGTACAGCAGAACATACAGCAAAACATACATACGGTACAGCATAACATACATATGGTACAGCAGAACATACAAACGGTAGAGCAGAACATACATACGGTACAGCAGAACATACATACGTTACAGCAGAACATACAGCAGGACATACATACGGTACAGCAGAACATACATACGGTACAGCAGAACATACATACGTTACAGCAGAACATACATATGGTACAGCAGAACATACATACGGTACAGCAGAACATACAGCAGAACATACATACGTTACAGCAGAACATACATACGGTACAGCAGAACATACATACGGTACAGCAGAACATACATACGTTACAGCAGAACATACAGCAGAACATACATACGGTACAGCAGAACATACAGCAGAACATACATACGGTACAGCAGAACATACATACGATACGCACAATGACTATCTTCATGATGTATACATGTCAGGAAATATTAATCGGCCGATTACAGCAAGAATAATGTCATGGTAGGGCATGTAGCGTGTATGGGAGGAGGAGAGATGCATGTGGAGTATTAGTGAGAAAACATGAGGGAAAGAGTTCACTTGGAAGACCTAGACGTTGATGGGAGGGCAATGTTAAAATTGATCTTCAGGAAATAAGATGCGGAGGCTCGGACTGGACTGAAGAGGCTCAGGATAGGCACAAGTGACGGGCTTTTGTGAATATGAATGAACGTTTTGGTTCCGTAGGAAGTACGGGAAATTCTTGACTGGCTCAGAAACGATTAAGAGTTGAACAGTTTGACTATTTGGAAACGACCCCAGTACAGCGATACCTCGGCTAACGAATGTTTTAGTGGATGCGCGCGCTAACATAAAGCAGCAAACATGAACGGTCGGGCCATACCAGGAGCTTATCTTTTCCGTCTGTATGTGTGTGACAAAGAAATGAGCTGACCACATCACAAAGGGGAGACCCACCAACCCGACTGGGTTGTTTACGTTCGAGTTTCGGCTAACGAAGATTTCGGCTAACGAATGTGATTCCGGAACGAATTATCTTCGTTAGCCGAGGTATCACTGTAAATCAAAATTTCATTCATGAACAAATTAAAAGTAGCTTGAAGACAGGGACTGCTTGCTGTCATTCAGTGCAGAATGGCTTAAGTCGTCCAGTTTGATATCCAAAAATATAAAGATAACCCTTATCCTGCTAACGTGGAAAATATGGTGAGCTCCTAATAATGCCAGAAAATGGCAGTGAGATTTACTTCGGCGTTTAAAAGTGAAAATATCCAGAAATATAATTTTGCCTGTTGCTTTTGTAAGGGTGTGAAATTTAATCTGTAACATTGAGGGGGCGGGGAATACAGGCTGAGGGGGTTCAAAAACAGGTTGCAGAGCAGAATATTTGGGCCTAAGAGGGACGAGGTAACGGCGAAGTGGAGAAGACTACGTAACGAGGAGCTTCATGATCTGTACTGCTCACTAAATATTATTTGGTTTATCAAATCAAGAAAATAGAAATGGGTTGGGCGTGTAGCACGTATGGGGGACAGGCGAGGATCATACAGGATTTTAGTGGGGAGACCTGAGGGAAGGAGACCAGTTGGTAGACCTAGGTGCAGATGGGAGGATATTACAATGGATCTTAACGAAGTGGGAAGGGGGGGGGCATGGACTGGATTGAACTGGCACAGGGTAGGGCTGGTAGCGGCTCTTGTAAACGCGGTAATGAACATTCGGGTTCCATAGAATGCAGAGGACTTCTTGTCTATCTGAGAACCTGTTAGTTTCTCAAGAAAGACTCTGCTGAATGGAGTTCATAAAATGATATACACCACCAAATTAATTATAAAGGATGCGTACTGACAATAACCCGGTTTCAGCAAACACATGCATGGAAATACGTTCTAGACTCTCAACAAATTATTGTAATTACAGGCTTATTGAGCGTTAATGGAATGAGAATTATACGGGAAAACCGGAGCACTCGGAGAAAACGTATCCCAGCGCCATTTTTTCCACCACAAATTCACCATTTGGCCTGGGGTCGAAGCCATGTCCCCTCGGCGACAAACGGCCTCAGCCATAACACGACTGAAGGTCTGTTAAGGCACGTGCCTATGAAGCTTATAACTGCGCAAGTGACTTGCTTCGAACATTCGCGTAAAGCCGTGACCCACCACTTCACTAACGAGAGTATTTCGTCAATGGCTGCCTTTTGACACGATGCCTGATAACGCAGGACATTGATTGACATCAGAAGGGAACAGTACGCCCATTGGAGAGCGCAGTAACTGTTTCTACGCCTTATAAGATCTCCACAAAAAAAAAAACAATATTTCGCCAGACTTCCTGCTTAGGCCACGGCTAGTTGGGGACTTTGGCTCTTCTGTGTTGTTACGCAGCGCAGGTTGGTATTTGGTTACCGACATTTCGGGACAACCTTTAGGTCCCATCTTCAAAGGTCCAACTTGTTTTTTGTTTGCCAACGTTTCGGGACAAGCTATCGTTTCCATTTACGGTGAAGACTGCTCAACCCTCGAAGATGGGGCTGATAGGTTGTCCAGAAACGTTCACAACCAACTACCAACCTACTAATCTGAAAGTTAAAATCTCTTTAAAATCTCTTCTTATATTGCCAATCCATTTACTTCCAGGTCTTCAGGCGGTATACGCACTTCAGAATTTGTCACTTGTCCAAGAGCGCTCCTTGATTTTATCACCCAAACACTTCGTGCAAGCAGTTTTATTCATTTTCTGACATTTCCTCCCTCGTAATCCCCAGTATTCCCCCAAACACTTGTGGTATTCCCGCACAGTGACAGACCATGTTCCGCAGGCACACTACACAATGATACAACTACCGTCCTGCAGCTTTTAGTGTTTACGGTTGTCGACAGCAGACAGCGTTACAAAAATCTCCGCGACTTCCTAACGTCCGGCGAGGTTCCTTGTCATTACTCAAGCCAACAGAATGTCACTTAGTCCTTCTGCTTAATTAGGCAAACATATGCCACCAACAAGTATAACAGAATGGAGGCAGAGCTCCGTGCATTCTTAACCTCGTCATTAGATGGGGGTGAGCGATCGGTTTCACGCTCCTAAAGCCGCCCGTATCCTTCAGTCAGGAGGCTGATTGGGTGTCACAACAGAACGCAAACTGTGTAGACAAATCTTAATGTTGTTACGTTCAGGCATTAATAAACAAATAGCAACAGGAAATCTTTAGGTGCATCGTCCCCGTTGTTATAAGCAATTAGGGACGGGGTGAGGTATGTCAAAACACAACTGTCTTGTTTCCTACTTTATTATGCTGACGACGACGACATGTTTCGGCCACTGTGGGCCATCTTCAGGACACAAACATTTTTTATATTTTACTCAGTATAGATACTTTTAGCTCGATGTGTATAATCCAACCGACAATGATTTCTCGTTGAAAGTTCACAATATGCACCCACACTATGATCATACTCTGTGTGGTTTTCATCTGTAAACATTTTTGTGACCTGAAGATGGCCCACAGTGGCCGAAACATGTCGTCTTCAGCATAATAAGTAGGATACAAGACAGTTGTGTTTTGACGTACCGTACCCCCTCCATAACAAACAGGAAAACCGCTAGATTTTATAATGGTGAAAATATACATGATGTTACAATTTAGTGCATTTGTTGGTATTGCTTAGTGAATTGTTTATTAATGCGCGGACATGAATAGCATTAAACCTGTTAATGTCCAGCAGGCAGAGGACATACATCATTGTGAAAATACCAAAGGAAAAGTGATATAAAAGCAATGCTTCCATTTGGTGGAACAAAATGTGTGGAAACTACCACCTGACAGTCCGACTAAAGCAATAACTTAAATTCTCGCTTTTTCCTTTTCTTTTCTTTTCTTTTCCTGTGGCGCTGCGGCCCAAAGCGGGTCATGGCCTTCTCATTCACGAGGTCTCTAGACCACACTCAACGACGCACCACAGTCGATAGGACCCCTCAGCTCGTCGCAGAGACCTCTACCTGACAAAACACAACACTCACAACAGACAGACATCCATGCCCCCCAGTGGGATTCGAACCCACGATCTCAGCAGGCGACCGGACGCAGACCTACGCCTTAGACCGCGCGGCTACTGGGACCGGCCTTAAATTCTCATACAAGCAAGAAATACAGAAACCTGCAGTTACTCCTGACAAGAACAATTGTATTATCTGTAATTCTACGAGATCAGCGCTCGTAGGATATTGCACAGGGGACGGTGGTAATTCATTAACGACATTTCGGGATAACCTATCGGTCCCACCTTCAAGATTCTTGGATTCTTGACCCTTAAAGATGGGACCGATAGGTCGTTTCGAAACTCCGTTTAGGATTTACCGCTATACACTCTGTAACAGCCCAGAAGAGCGCAGTTCTCATCAACTTCGCGGCGGAAGCCTGAAATCACGTATCGTATTACAAGTTCCACTTTAATGAACCAGTTCTGCGTACAGAACAACAAACTGTCTAACACCCGCGCATTTTATGGCCAAGAATATCAATATATTTGACAACCCATCTACGTTTTATGGAGCTTAATTGGTGTAAAAAAAAACTCCCTGAAGACGATCTAGGACAGTTCGAAACATGTCGGGGTTTTGATGGACTTTTGTGAAAATATGTAAATTTTAACGATTAATGCAGTTGTTGGTGTCAATCAGTGAAATGTGCACACAGACTTTCTTGTTCCTGCACAGACTCGTATCCCGAGTTTTCGACCGTTCAATCCGCAGTCTATTCAATACAGTAGCTGAAGTATCCCGCGACAATTACAGGCGCCCCACGACTTACGAAACAGTCACATTCCGGACAGGCGGCACAAGTCGGAACTGAGTATACATGTGGTATATGTGATCGGCCGCGGCAGGCCTGTGTGTTGTCGCCCAGCAGTATTATTTCGCCACCTTCTTCTCAGTGCACTTTTTTACTTACTTACTACATGGAACAGAGTCCTTCTTGAGAAGCTAACAGGTTCTCACCTAGTCAAGAAATTCCCCGCATTTTATGCAACCCGAAGGCTCATTACCGTATTCAAAAGTGCCCGCCACCTGTCCCTATCCTGGGCCCAGATAAATCCTGTCCATGCCTCCCTATCCCACTTCCTGAAGATCCACGTTAATATTATCCTCCCATCTACGCCTGGGTCTTCCAAGTGGTTCTTCCCCTCATGTTTCCACTCCCCCCCCCCCCCCCCCAAAAAATATTCCCCCCCTTCCACACGTTATTTTATTTTTTTTTTTCTTTTTTAACAGGCCAAC
>Ga0123352_10016898_pt1 | contig 11632 bp, 6 predicted proteins | sample TergutLab28metaG_FD_89700 | JGI IMG/M metagenome (GOLD analysis project Ga0123352, IMG submission 89700) | Labiotermes labralis P1 segment gut microbial communities from Petit-Saut dam, French Guiana - Lab288 P1 | ecosystem: Host-associated > Arthropoda: Insects > Digestive system > Gut ...
AATAATTTTTATCAACCATCTTTATTATTGTTATTGATTTTTAATTTTATAATTATTTTGAAGAGTAAAGCAGTTTTTTGTTTTTTTGTTTTGATTTTTTTTTTTTTTTACATTCTCTTTCCATCTCTACTTAGTGCATGGATTTTCTATTATTATTATTATTATTGCTATTACTGCTGCTGCTGCTACCACCACCACCACCACCACCACCACCATTACTACTGACGAGCCGGGATAGCGCAGTAGGTATAGCGACTCGTTACGGGCTGAACGGCCCGGGGATCGAGTCTCGGTGGGGACGATATATTTCGCACCATCAAGACCGGCCCTGGGGCCCACCCAGCCTCCTATGCAATGGGCACCGGGTCCATACCGGGGGTAAAGCGGCCGGGGCGTGGTGTTGACCACCCACTTCCACCTAGCGCCGAGGTTAAAGATAGAGTAGAGCTATACCTCTACCCCCTCTGGACCTTCGTTGCCTGTTACAGGGTGAACTTTGCCTTTACTTTACCTTCACTACTATTACTGCTACTACTACTACTACTACTACTACTACTACTACTACTAATAATAATAATAATAATAATAATCGTATCACCGCCACCACTACCACTACTTTCGCCGCCAACACCATACCCACAACACCACCACCGCCAACACCACTACTGCCGACACCACCACCGCCACCAACACCACCACCACCACTTTCTTTATACTACCAGTCAGTTCTTATCAGACTGTGGATTCAGTCATCCTGCACCGTTGTGACGTGTTCAGTTACTGGCTTCCTGCCTGTATATTTTAAATGAAATTGATGATCAATGCAGTTTTATTTTCCAAAAGAATACCATTATAAAGATGGATGAAAATTTGTTACCCGTCTTAGTTTAATGGCATCCACATAATTCACCGGAAGGGCGAAAAAGCACCGTACCTTGTGAGACCACTGTTGCTCCAGCTTAGTTCTTTCCCTTCTGTCATCCACAACATGGAGGCTGTACTGACTGGTGAGACAAGAATGTTCGCTGCGTATGGAAGGATAATATTCAAGGGATTTCCAAGAAAAGGTTGTGGCTATGTTTACAGCAATCATGTAACTGAGGATAGCCACCGGTGTTTTGCCAACACGATAGAAAACCTCTTAGTTCTATAACAGACGATGAATTTTTTGGCTCTCTAAGTGACTTCCAACTTCTCAAGAGGGATTCTCTGCCATACTTACCCAGCATGCTGCTGAGGTTTGTAATGTGACAGGATCATTTAAATGTATTCAACACTTCTTGTGGGATCATTTTTTGTAAGAAAGACGACAGCAACGATGTGGCAACTGTGGTAATGGTAATTGGTAGTGGCGAAGTGTAGTGAGGTGTAGCGAAGGTCTTAGGAACAGGGTGTCTAACATTGTTAGAAGATATATAGATCGTATGAAGTTTGCTGCTTACGAGTATATATGGCTGTTTCTTTTATCACATTCTTTCATGTTCTTTTGGTTCAATTTTTATCATTGTATATGTGGTTGTATGTTTTGTGTGCTTTTGTTGAATTTTGTAAATTATGTATTTTTATTGTTATGTTTATGTATTGTTATTGTTATGTATATTCTGTTTTCATCGTGCCAACTGACACTCTTCGGCTGTCCTGACTGAGGTTTTTCCGTGTTTTTTCCTCAGTTGTAAGGCAAATGCCAGGGCATGTAGCTCGCAAAGATGGGGCACGGCCCGCACTCTTCCCAGTTAGATTGTTAACTGTGTTGTTGTTGTTGTTGTTGTTGTTGTTAATTGTGTTGTTCTGATGTAATTGTGTTGTTCTTGTTGTTAATTGTGTTGTTTGTGTGTAAATATGTACTGTACTACTGCCACCGGGTGTCAACCCAATTGTAGTTAACAAATAAATATCAGTAACTCAGTGTTTGTTGTTGATAATTATGATGATAATGATGATGGCTGATGCACCATTAAAAGCTGGCATGTTTCGAGTTGGTATTGAAATCTGCAACGTCAGGGCCTCCAAATACCTAACGTACAGTCTTCCCTCTCTGCTTTGTTTCCAGGCAACACGCATAGCTACGGAGCCGGTAAATTTATTGTGAGCGGTACTGATGAAAAGGACCAGTGAACTTAACTGGGGAGATAAGGCAGTGACATTAATAGCAAGATATGGAATGTATGTAAACTTTAACTTTGAGGGTTGTTCGAATCTTTGTATTCTGGACTCTTCTCAGATGGTCATCACGTGATCAACAGTGTCATACTTCTAGTTACAGTTCGTAATTAGGCACACATTGTTACTGAGAACTGCACTCTTCTGGATTATTACGCAGCAAGTAGTTGTAATTTATTACCGACCTTTCGGGACAGCCTTTCGGTAATAAATTACCACTACTCGCTGCGTAATACCCCGAAAGATCGCAGTTCTCATCTAATTTGCGGCGGCAGTCCGAAATAACTCACATATTATTACTGTTTTAGGGGTCTGTCATTCTTTTCGGAACTTATTACATGTTGTTTTTAGTGAATTTATCAGTCGCATGTAACCTGAGACCTACCCCCGTCAAAATATTTTGCAGTTCCTGACTTACATACATTATTCTTTAAACAATTCGCGGCTATCTTCGTGATCTACCTACATACCAAACTTCATGGTCCGGGATTTAAACAACACATTTTAAATATTACGACGTTTTTATTTTCCTTGTTTATACATCATGTAAATCGCATGAAGAAGTAAGGCAGATTATTATCGACTAATGCCGACGGCAAACATGGTAACGCTAGTAGCAAAACTGGCCAAAAAAACTGAAATTCTTCGTTCAGAGTGCCTGCTATTTTTGACTAGTTTCAACTAAACTTTATTTTGCTCGAAAGATTTGATACAGCCTCCCCGCCCCCCCCCTCCACTATAAAACATCCCGACTATCCGTCTAGTGGAAGCGACGTTTGTTCCATCGAAGCGGACGGAGAGACATGTTGAAGCTAATATTCGCTTTTCGCAACTTTTCGAAAAAGCCGAAAACCGAACTTAGTATCTGTTGTTTCCAGTGCTCGAAATCTTCCAGATAAATAATTATACATATTTCATATCCATTTTATTTTGAAACTAAATTTTGTTTGAAACGAAAACACTTTTTGCTTAATATGTTTATGGTTTCGTGTAAAACCTTTTCCTGCACTCGATCGTGCCCAAGCGGTAGTCTTGAACCTAGGCCTCTAGCTCAGCGGTTACTTCTTGCAATACGCTGAACGCGAATTTTATTTGAGCTCATGAATGCACACTTGAAGTTCAGTGACATGCAGGCCTACCAGTTTTTATATAACCGTGTGTACTTCATTTTGATGCTACGAAAATTATCTCTCTTTCATTACAAAAACTTATAGCGAAAGAAATCTGCTTGATGTCATTTAACGGCGTATAAGACCTAATAAATTCCTTCTCATTACGAGGAGTGTGATGAGTAATCCAAACAGTAGAGCATTTGTACTTGCACGTTGTCCTGTAACTAGCTCCGTGAAGCAAAGCCCTTCTTGGGATGCTGAATGGCCAGGAAATTCCGAAACCTTTTTGTGGTACCCCGCGTATCATTACCGTGTGCATAAAGGGCACACCTGGTCCGTATGTGATTCAGATGAATCTAGCCCATACTTTTATGTCTACCACAAATCCCAGACACTTAATTTGAGAAGTGTGACGGAAAGCTGCAGGCTAGCGGGATTAAGAGTTCACATTCACGGTTCAAATTTCTTGGCATGATTGACTGTGGGCAGTAAACAGTGATTACGCTCGTCTGTGACTGCACACTGGGAACGCGTTTCTTTACCGCCAGACACAAATTTCCGTTTTCGTGGCCGGAATGGTTGTCGTGGTCAAGAGCTTCGGCTTCCGAGGCAGGATTTGTATTAAGGACAACCCTTAAAGTGTACGTACTAATAGTTCTACTGTTAGCGTCTGTAAGAACTTAATTTACAGGGGCTTTTGTTACGAAAAGCGGTAAACAAAGTTACTACGCCTTCCTGCGGAATTACCTGCACACCCACTTTGTGTGTGTGTGTGTGTGTGTTTTTTTTTTTTAAACATAAATGTTAAAACTATTCACTGCCAGCGTCTGTCCACGCAAGTGGTATCAAAACACCACATTTTGTGGCAGCACGTTTCTGGTGAGTCGGATCGGGCAGTTCGTTGTAGCGGTAACATTCTCTACTTGTATTCGGGAGATATCAGATTAGAACCTCGGCGGAGACGCCGGATATCCTGCTTGATTTTTTTTCCGTTAGTTTTCGCCGGTTAATTCAGACAAATTCCAAATGGTACCCAAACTAGAGCACGACTGTACCCTTGAACTTTCTTCCAGTACGTTGTTACCAGTCATCAAACTTTCGACGTTATATTACTGACAGCGCCGTAGTGTAAATATGAATTCGCCCTCAAACAATGAAACTCTCTGTTTATTTTACTTATGTTTGTGTTTCCTCATCGCGGTGTTGCGGCTGGAAATCTTGTTTCATAATATGAAGAAATGTGGTTCCAATGTAGGCTAACTGGGCATGGAAACATTGTGAAAATCCCACACTTCCACGCGTGAAATTCATTTAGCAATAATTAACTAATATATAAATAATTAACCTGTGGTTCCAATGTAGGGTAACTGGGCATGGAAACATTGTGAAAATCCAACATTTCCACGCGTGAAATTAATTTAACAATAATTAAGAAATTAATTTCCACTCGGTTAGTGCTGTTTAGGGTCACGTTTGCTGTTTAATCCGAGTTACTCCACAGATATGAACGTACGACGTGTGTAGAATGCAGAGTTTGTTATCGTCTAAAGCAGGTGGCACATGTAGTTATTTATTAACTTCGCATAGTTAAGCGTATCTGGTGTTTGAAATCTGTCCCCGTTACGATTCAAGACGTAAAAATCCCAGTTAGAACAAGCGAGTTGCTTGGAAGAATTTGATAAAAATTTTTGTCGGATGATGTGTTTTGATTGTAAAAAATTTTGTACTGCCGAAGGCATGGCCCCGGCTACATAAATCCAGCTGCTGTTCGTCTGTTGTTGCATCAGGCACTCTTCCAAAAACGGTCGGCCAAACCTTCTATTTATTATTCATCTGTATGCCAGACAAGTACAAGACACTTGCTCAAAGCAAGCCAATCACTCTGCCTCATTCTTCAGGTTAGGACGCTGTATCAAAGCTATGTAAATAAGTGTCAAACAATACAGTGTGCTGGAGCGAAAGCGGCCAGACCTTATCCTTTGTAAGATGTCGAGTGTGCAGTTCGTGTAAGTATCAACACGTCACATTCAGGATAGTAAATGCTCCAGAGAAGATATGAAGCCGAAACCCCTTAAATTTCGATCACATTATCTTAATAATGGCACTGTAATAGAATGAAAGTTGTGGTTGGGTGTTTGGCGCTTCTGCTCCCTGTTTTGGAAGTCCCGGGTTTACATCCTCGGTATAGAAACCGACTATTCACGATATTTTTTCGTGGCTTTCTTAATTCTTCCAGGCAAGTGTAATATATTACATTAATTAACGCAAAGGTAAAGCAATCTCATATAGGCCTGGACAGGCCCTTAGGACTCCATGAAGTTGAGAGGCTACCAGAATTTTTAGACAGTCGTTTCATGAAGCTACCATTACCCCACGGGGATACCCCTTTGTACTCGTCTCTGCTACACGGGCCCTAGTGCGTCCGGAAGGATTAAGTGAATAAAAAATCCCAATGACTCCATCGGGAATCGAAGGCGCGCAGTGTTTCAACCAACTGTGTAGCCGCGTTCTTCGATTAAATTAGGTAACAAACGCTTTCATCCACGTTCTTTCTAATTTATTCGGCGCTATCGTTTATTCTGTAATTTTGTTTTACTTTGCTATTTTTGTCTTATCTTATCTAGTTATATTATCCTGTTACTGTGTTCTCTTTCTGTAACTCATTGAAATTTAATGTATGTAATTTGTTTAGCATGGACTACTACCCTGACCGAGGTTTTCCGTTCTTTCCCTCGGTTGTAAGGCAAATGCTAGGGTATTCCTCTCAAAGACGGGGCACGGTCCGCATCCTGACTTCCGCCCAGAGTAGGGTAAATGGTTTGCGCTATGTACTGTTGGTGTTGATTGTTGTTGTTATCTGTAATTTCGGTCTGTAAACGTGTAACACTGCCACCGGGTTTACACCCAATTGCAGTTAAATATATCATTCATTCATTCATTAAAAGCATCATTATATAAACAAAAATAAATAATACAACAGATGATTATTCGGCCGAACTTTCCTAATTGTTTAATTCATATTCAGTTTATCGTCATCGCTGAAACAAAAATTCACCTCATCGCACATCACGTAAGTTTTGAAAGGGATCACATTTTAGATTACGGTCCTCTGGGATGTGATACCGTGTGGTTTTTAGATAGTCTCCAGCGCTTCGGTGGAACGTACTTTCTCCTGCTTCGGAACAGAATTTGACACCCTAAGATTTTCGTATTGTACATATTATAAATCACGGTGGGGACGAGATTTTCCGCCCTTCGAGACCGGCCCTGGGGCCCACCCAGTCTCCTGTAAAATGGGTACCGGGTCTTTCCTGGGGGTAAAGTGCGACCGGGGCGTGCTGCTGACCACTCACCCCCTTCTAGTGCCGCGATCATGGAGAGTAGAGTTATACCTCTAACCACCCTCTGGGCCACACGGGGCCTGTAACGGGATCACTTTGCCTTTTACCTTTTACGTATTGTAAATGTAATTTTTTCACAGTTTTTAGCCTTGACAACACCGGCAATGAATTCTGACAAGCTATGCGGATTGTAGTGGTTAATTACAGGTACTCGATGAACTCTTGGTAACAGAATCTGAATACTGAAAGCTATTAATACCAAAACCCGCCATTTGATAAAATCCTCGGCCATTAGCACTTCCCACCCAGTAGTGAAATCAGAGGACAGGACCATTTGAATATATTCCTCGTTTCTCGTTGGTGTGTCAAGATGCCGATATTGAGGAAGTCTACCGTACCAAATTTCTGCATGCATGCATGCATGCCTTGTAGCCATATCCAAACTGCATGTCAAGCTCATTGTAACGTCACAAGTTACGACATTTTACCAAACTCTCACCATACAAAGTTTCAGTAGGGTTTAGTACTTGGATCAGAGATGACCGTTTTTAAATTGGAACAGCTTCCTTATTGGCATGCGGACAGAGATTTAGGAATGTATTTCAGTGGCATGAAGTTTATATCGTGTCGTGTGTCTGAATGCCCTGAAGTATGACCACATACAGTTTACAGATGTTTGTGTGTGTGTGTGTGTGTGTGTGGGTGTGTGTGTGTGTGTGTGTGGGTGTGTGGTGTGGGTGTGTGTGGTGTGTGTGTGTGTGTTTGTGTGTGTGGGTGTGTGTGTGGGTGTGTGTGTGTGTGGGTGTGTGCGTGTGTGTGTGCGTGTGTGGTGTGTGTGTGTGTGTTTGTGTGCGTGCAATATGTAAACAATTATTCAGACAATTAATTTCAAAGGTGTAAAAAAATGTAGCTTACTCTGAGGGTAAACAAAAGAAAAATGTGTTTGGACCCGAAGATGATTAGTGAATGGCGAGTGCAAACGGACGTGGAAAGACGCTGTCTTGTCCTGATTAGTACTATCCCGGTCTTTTCATGGATGGAGATATTACTGATTCAATTAGCTTTCTGGGTCACCGAATATTGTAGGGCTAAATGTAAAGTTGTACCTGTCTTCGGCATGAAGGCGTATTAGGGAAGTAGAAGTCTGGCTATGCTTATTCTTAACCACTGCAGTAGGTGGAGTTGAGTGGTCAAATTCACGCCCCAGACGCTTTACCCCTTTGGAAAGAACCACAACACTTAGTGAATAGGAAGCTGGTTGGGTCCCAGAGCCACTCCGGACGCTTTTAAATGCAGAAGAATCTCTTACCCCTGCCGGAAATGGAATGCCAGGCCGTAGTTTAATGAAATACATGAGGCTGCGATATATTGAAAATTTGGCTTTAATGGAGGAATACAAAGAATTGAAGTGATTTTGAAAAGGAAATTTTCGGGAAATGTTTGCCAGGAAGACCGAGAACGAACTGGGAGAATATGGATCTTAATGAGGAGGTTTTTTCGAAGATGCAAGCTCTATCGTGTTTGATGGTGAGTTATATTAGTACTAATATAACTCACCATCAAAAGCGATAGAGCTTGCTTGTTGAAACTTCTGTGTTACCAGAACGTTATTCGGACTTTAGAGGTTGTGAGATTGTGAGATGGTTGTAATTATTGACGATGAGCCTTCAGGTTTCACTAAGAAAGAGTTATTAGTTAAGTGAGATACGGCAGGCAAGCAAGGACAGATTTCAGAACGGCTTGGTAATGGATTAATCCCTTGACACCCTCTGAAGTACGAAGAGAAACGTAATTGAAAATAAGCAGCCACTTTACAGTTCGCGATGGCTTCTAATTAAGCCTGGTCCTATCTGCGCAGAAGACGACAACACTCGCCAAGGTCTGCTTCATCCATCATCAATCATGGAGTTCCCCGACGTGGAAGAAGTTGGAGCAGTGCAGAGGCGTGTAGTGGCCCGCCCGCTCTCCGTGCTGGGTGCGGCCTTGCAACCCCCTGCTGCTGCTGCACCCAGCACCACTGGCACACAAATAAATACTATCACTAATTGCCATTGACAATTTCTTGTGCAACGTACATTAGATGTTTCAAAAACAGTAACAAGGAAAGACTGAACTTTCAGGAAGGCCGGAACACACTCAAGCGGTAAGACACTAGCATCTCACTGCGGCGCCTTGAGTTCGCTGTCCAGGGTGAGGTAATGTTTTATTTGTGGTGAGCGAACACGTACTAAGGAGGGATTTCCTGCAAGAGATTCTTCCGCTCTTCCCGCTAGGCGCCATTTCAACACTGCTCTACACCCATCTGTCGCCGCACACGCTACAGTGTTGCGATAGTCCTGACCTACGTATTAGCAAATCCCGACCCGCTGATTAGGGTGCTCCATCTCTTTGACCCAGTGTTTGACTGGCCACAAAGTCAGTAAAATTTTAAACATTAAGATAATAACGATTTCCAAAAAAATTAAAAGTATACGGATCACTGTTTATTTGTTTGTGTATTTACAATTTCGTACCCGTCTCGTTTATATAATATTGAGTTCTGGTATTGTTATAGACTTGAATTTGTATGAATGTGGAAAGAAGAATTCTTTGATATTTGAAAGCAGTGTTCCATGATTTCCGTATGGAACGAACATAGACTATGAAACCCTCAATCAGGGTGTTCGAAGTGTGTACGCGTGCGTTAGATTCGCTTCTGGGATATTCGAATGACCAAAGAGGACTGCTACCCGCAACATAAAGACATTCATTGATGTGTAGGATGTGCGGCGATTTAAGGAAAAGTTGACTGTTAAATGGGATTATTTTGTAACATTTTTAAATATGCAAACAATACCGCATGCAGTCTCTGCTCTAGCAGACTGATACGTCTCTATTCCTGCCCATAATATTCATTCATTCCTCCCTCCACACTCAGCTCTGTTGCCGTTCAAAACGTGTGCAGAATATTGAAGTCCGTAAAACAAAACTTTCAATATAAGGGTTAACGTTTCTTTTCAGTCGTCCCTGTAGGTCTGTATATATATATCTTTATTTATTTATTTGGAATCCGGACATCTGTTTCGGTATGGTGAGTACGCTACTGGAATCACGATTGTGGCATCGGGGTTCAGTTCCCTTCAGGGAAGAGATTTTTCTACTCCACAACATTCAGACCTTCTCTGGATGCCACACGGCCTCATATCCACTTTCTTTGGAAGTAAAGTGGAGGTTGCGTAAAACTAACCACTCAGTTCCCTCTGGTACAGAGGTTAAGAAGTCGTGGCGTTGTACCTTCACTCCTCCATACCCCAGTATTGACATTGATATATTTGTTAACTACAATTGAGTTAACACCCGGTGGCAGTAGTACAGTTCACATTTACACACAAACAATACAGATGACAACACAATTAAACAGAATACACAGAACGGAACATACATAACAATAGGAATACATAAATATAACAATTAGAATACATAATTTACAAAATTCAACAAAAGCATATAAAACATACAACCAAACAGCCATATAGGTAGGTAGGTTTTTACCCTTTTTATAGGCCACGAAGGCCCTTAGGGTGAGTAGAGGTATAGCTCTACTCTTTCTAGGATCTCGGCACTCTAGATGGGGTAGGGGGTCAGCCCCACGACCCGTCTGCCTCCACCCCTGGGAAAAACCCGGTACCCATTATACAGGAGGCTGGGTGGGCTCCAGGGCCGTTCTGGACGGGCGGAAAATCTCGTCCCCACCGAGATTCGATCCCGGACCTTCCAGCCCGCAGTCAGTCGCTATACCGACTGAGCTACCCGGCCCACATACAACCATATATACAATGATAAAACAGCGAACTTCATATGATCTGTATATCTTCTAATTATGTTAGACACCCTGTTACTAAGACCTTCACTACACTTCACCCAACTACACTTAACTCCACTTCACTACATTTGTCGACACTTCACTTCCTCTCATTTAAACTTCAACAAAATACACTTCACTACCCTCTCATGTGACTTAACCCCATTTCAATTTCCTACCGCTCCATTTCACCTCACGTCACTACACTTCACCACACTTCACTTCGTGTCGTAAGTGTAACTGTAACATAACAATGTTGGCAACTGCTTTTATATACATACAAATACAACTACATATTCCACGGCGCACTCACCTAATTTACATCACACAATCTAATCTACTTACCTTCTTAGTTTCATCTAAGTCTTTATATTTTATTTTTCAAAATTATAATGCGCTAGTCATCGTCCGATTTCAGTGGCTTAATTAGGCTGAAGGGTAAATCACGTAAAACGTTGAATAAACTCATGCCTACAAAATACGTTTATTTAAATTTTGATCTAGGGGGCTGTAGTTCGGCAGTCCACCCCCTTTGATGTGTCCCTCACTACGACATCCAGATCTCTTTATCTTAGGTTGAAACGAAAATGAAGTAATAATTTACCCTCACAGTTACTTGCTCCGAGTCATAGCAGTTACTTGTCTGATGCATGTCGTGTCTGGGACGGTGAATGTAGCGTTGTTCTTGCACGAAGTTGACTATCGCCACAAGAAGGTGTTCTGGAGGAGTGAAGATTCCACCTATTATGAATGTCGTTACCAAGTGGAGGAGACTGGTCAGACTCACGTCTCATTCGCTTGAACCTCGGTGAATCACCTCCGTTTCTCTTTAGACGGGAGGCTTGTTGTACAGCAGAGTCGATCTGGAAGCTGTGGATAAAACACAAACCTCTTGTGTCTGCCCAAAGTCGAAGGTAATTTCGTCTAGCCAGTAGCCTAATATCTTTACTAAATGAAGTGTCCCTAAGAAGCTTTACTGTCGTCACTATCAACTTCGCTTTAGAAGGCGCCATTAAAATGCTCAGTAGAATCAATATTGACCGAGATGTAATGGGACATGTCAATATTGACCGAGATGTAATGGGGCATGTCAATATTGACCGAGATGTAATGGGACATGTCAATATTGACCGAGATGTAATGGGACATGTCAATATTGACCGAGATGTAATGGGACA
>Ga0123352_10016903_pt1 | contig 11629 bp, 8 predicted proteins | sample TergutLab28metaG_FD_89700 | JGI IMG/M metagenome (GOLD analysis project Ga0123352, IMG submission 89700) | Labiotermes labralis P1 segment gut microbial communities from Petit-Saut dam, French Guiana - Lab288 P1 | ecosystem: Host-associated > Arthropoda: Insects > Digestive system > Gut ...
CAGCATAACAGCATAACAGCATAACAGCATAACAGCACAAGTGCCAAATATAAAGCAAACACGTAATCGCAAACACGAAACAAAAACTGTAAAAGCAAACAAAATCTAAACAATAAGCAGACAAAACAAAAAATATGTGGCAGCAGTATGAAAATGGCATTTTAAACAAAGGAATGGGACAAAAACCCCTGACCCCTGGAAAACATCGATTAAAAATGGCACAGACTAGCACAGAATCTGTTGCAATGACGTAATGTTTTTTTTTTCCAAAATATTGACGTCTTTGCACGTAAACGGTTAGCAGCTGCATCACATCTAGCAGACGGCGGGTTATTGCCAGTAGCGGTAGCAGGGAGGAGTTTCTGAAATGACGATTATGATGTCTTAGTGTAGTGAGATCCGAAATTCTGACTGCAATGTTGCATGATATTGAAGCCCTGTGACGCATGACGGCATGTTGATCGGTCACTATTCACGTTCGTCCCTCATTCAAAACGGTGTCACATCCCAGTTGAATTAACTTCGACGTGAGGGATTGTAGATCTGTTGACATGTCGTCATACATCAGAATATCTGATGTGTCATCAAATGGTACTGTATATCTTATTGCCAAGCTATACGGAGTCATACTCTAGGAAACTTGATTCATTATCGTCATTAATATATTGAGGAACAAATTATTTCTCTTATTTGTCGTCAACTGACACTGTATATGTTACTGCCAAACAATACGGAGTCATATTCCAGGAAAACTGATCCGTTATCATTAATATATTGAACAGATTATTTTTCTAATTAATTTTTACTTTAAAAATTGTGATATTATTAATGCTGTTATTAACCGCGTTCACGAAATAGTGAAAAGCGATCAATGGCTTCGTCATGTCTGTCTGCCGTGGCAATGAACAACCGGCCTCCCACTGGGTGGATTTTCGTGAAATTTTATATAAGATTTTTTTTAAATTTGTCTATAAAATTCACGTTTAACCAAAATCTGACAAAAATAGCCGGTACTGTACATGAAGACCGATATACATTTGCTATAATATATTGCCCAGTTGTTCTTAGAACGAGAAATGTTTTAGACAATAGTTGTAGAGAAAACAAAAACGCACACTTATATTCAGTAGTTTTTTTCCCCGAAGATAATGCAATTTGTAGAATAACGTAAAAAAATGTTGTAGAACCGGACAGGTCGCAGGCGACAGTATTTTACGGCACCTTGTTAATGCATGCCGGGTAAACAAGGCAAGAACACAGACACGCGCTCAGAATATGTAATACTTACTGCTTTTCCACGGCAACAATGCTTATGCGAAAGTGCCACATTGTTGCATTTACACACAGATTTCTTGTTTCATTATTCTTATGTCTTTTCTGCGTTTTCATTTGTTGTTTGTTTCTTTTTCTTAAGTTCCTGCGCTGTGTCTGTGATAGGCCTTATGTATATTGTGCCATCACATTAATAATAATAATAATTTGAATTATTATTATTATTATTGTTATGTTGTTGTTGTTATTATTATTATTATTGTTAACTGCTGTAGTTGTGCAGTATTATCACCGTGTCAATTATGTAGCCTTTGTCTTTCTGTCACTGTTCCTTTCTCATTATTCTTTGCATGTCGACGTACTTGATTCTAGTATTGGCCACAATGTTCTTGACTCTGCACTTTGGTAAACACAATATGAATTGATTTACAGTATTGTTTTATTCTTTCAGGTAGCTTTATCAAAATTTCTGAGGGTTTTCTTATTCTCCGTCGTAAGTTGCAAAAATAAAACCTCTGATTCTGAGGTGTGACGAACACGTCACAGATTCTAACGAGCCCCCCCCCCCCTCCCTCTGCCCATTTGACACACTCCAATCATGGTGATTGGAATCCTTCGGAATACGAAACCATCAAGCCGCCAGTTTCGGTCGGCAATTAACAACACTTTTCAAAAGTTTCGAAACAAAGCAGATACATCCTGTATAGTTTAGACATAATGGAGCTGAGATTTACATGGAATTACGTTACGTCTTAAGTTTTCTAAGTCAAGGCTTTTATTTATTATAACAGAAATTTTAATATTATAAAAAGAGTAGATGCAGAAGAATACCCTGCTATGTAGTCCTACTGCTAGGGCACGTTTTCTTAAGGAATGAGCTGCTTTAGGTATAGTTTGGGGTTTCTTACGTTGTGTGCTACACATCATGAAATCAGTTACGTTATCAGCGTTTAATGTTTCGCCTTCCCACCAAACTGCATTGGAATTTACTTGTGACGTAATTAACGAGTCCGTATTTCGTAGGTGTAGGTCAATTTATATTTGTTCAATTGCCTTTTTTCCCCTAGAACAAGGATATTTAATTCCCTTTTGCTAGTTTAGATTTCAATTGAATTTGAGCGCAAAGTTTTGAGCATAAAATCAGGTTTCACCGCAGGTGCTGTTACATCTTGTACTGTCTGTTACATCTTGTACTGTGTGTTACATCTTGTACTGTCTGTCACGTCTTGTACTGTCTGTTACATCTTGTACTGCCTGTCACGTCTTGCACTGTCTGTTACAACTTGTACTGTGTGTTACATCTTGTACTGTCTGTCACGTCTTGTACTGTCTGTCACGTCTTGTACTGTGTGTTACATATTGTACTGTCTGTTACATCTTGAACTGTCTGTCACGTCTTGTACTGTCTGTTACAAATTGTACTGTGTGTTACATCTTGTACTGTGTGTCACGTCTTGTACTGTGTGTTACATCTTGTACTGTCTGTTACATCTTGTACTGTCTGTCACGTCTTGTACTATGTTACATCTTGTACTGTGTGTTACATCTTGTACTGTGTGTTACGTCTTGTACTGTCTGTCACGTCTTGTACTGTGTGTTACATCTTGTACTGTCTGTTACATCTTGTACTGTCTGTCACGTCTTATACTGTCTGTTACAACTTGTACTGCGTGTTACATCTTGTACTGTGTGTTACTTCTTGTACTGTCTGTCACGTCTTTTACTGTCTGTTACATCTTGTACTGTCTATCACGTCTTGCACTGTCTGTTACAACTTGTACTGTGTGTTGCATCTTGTACTGTCTGTCACGTCTTGCACTGTCTGTTACAACTTGTACTGTGTGTTACATCTTGTACTGTCTGTCACGTCTTGCACTGTCTGTTACAACTTGTACTGTCGGTTACATCTTGTACTGTCTGTCACGTCTTGCACTGTCTGTTACAATTTGTACTGTCGGTTACATCTTGTACTCTCTGTCACGTCTTGCACTGTATGTTACAACTTGTACTGTGTGTTACATCTTGTACTGTCTGTCACGTCTTGTACTGTCTGTTACAACTTGTACTGTCTGTCACGTCTTGTACTGTCTGTTACAACTTGTACTGTCGATTATATCTTGTACTGTCTGTCACGTCTTGTACTGTCTGTTACAACTTGTACTGTCGGTTACATCTTGTACTGTTACTCACAGACGTCTTGACAATGATGGTCTGTTTACGTAACCTTACTAACGTGAATGTCGTTACTTCCAGATCTGCTGTATCAGGACATAACCCAGGTCTCCTGAAACGTGGAAAGGTAAGTACATATTACTGTGTTACTGGTGACACATTTTTCATTTTTGACTTCAGAAACACTAGTGGTGAATCGGGTGTGTCTCGCCTTCCATACTGCAAACTCGGGCGTTGTTTTCTTGGATAGATATCGGTGCACATTAAAATCATTATTAACAACCATCAAGAATACTCAACACTCACAACAACATTACCGTACGGCGTTGGTTTGAGCTGCATTGCCGGCATTATTTGAACCCCTCTTGTGCCGTGTGGGATAACTGTTGGTGTATCGGACAAGACCGACATAAATCCATGTTATGAAATTTTTTATTAACTCATATAAGAAATCTTATGTTTATTGGACCGTGCATCATCTTGATAGTTGAATAAAGAAAGACCAACTTGATGTCACTTGGTTTATTATTTCTTTATTTAATGCTCAACATGGTATCCGTATGCAGTGCTTCAGCCTGCATACGGATACCACACCACACCACCCCAGCCAAACCACAACGTAACACCAACACACATCGAACCAGAGCAATACAACCCATGAAATAACTCAACAAATAAGTCGCGGGCTCCTGAGGATGGATGTATTAACATCCGAAACATGTTGGGCAGTAAATAAAGAAATAATAAAGCAAGTGACATCAAGTTGGTCTTTCTTTATTCAACTATCATGTAAGAAATATTTCATATTTGACAGACACTGGAATCGATGGATGTCACCATTAACCCTTTAAACGCCGATTTAAATCCCATCTGCCATTTGCTGGCATTATTAGGAGCTCATCATATTCTTCACGTTAGCAGGTTAAGGGTTAAAATCTCCCATGATTCTTCCCGTTTTTTTACATGCCTTTTAATTTTCCCCTTCCGTGTATTTGTTAGAAACTTTTTCCCCCATTTGTCCCACTTTCCGTCAATTTATGTCTGCAATCTGTTGTTGCCTTCTGTGTTGCGGATCCTTTTTTCCTATCTTTTCTCAACTCTTCATTTCTTGCCAAAATGTAATTTCTGTCACTAATACGATATAAATTTAATTGTTTCAGACCTTCTCTTTTTTCCATGTAACTGTCTAAACTATATACCCGTTTGGACGAATGGCTCTTGCGCAAGAACCTTATGCAATTTGACTTTAATATTCCGTGTAAGTTTTTACAACATTTTCTATTTGCGCTATTTATTCTCTGGAAGTTTGTTAATTTTCTTTCTGCCTGCTTGCTTTTTCAGTACGGTAACTGACATCCCTGTAGTTAAATAAATGATCTTTACTCTGTTATTTGATTCTCTTTCACGCTTTTAATTGCCGTATGTTTTGTCCCTCAGCAACTTTTCCTGTTACTTCCATTGTCTGGAAATCCTGCATTAAAATTTTTATCGTCAAACTGTAGATTGTTCTCCTGTTTCTAGTCTTGTTATAATGTAACATAGTATATTGCCGTTTCCTGGCCCTCTGTGCTGAAACTGCATTGATTATTCGCCATGAATAGAAAGTACCTGCTCGGGACTTTCGTTTCGAAAAACTTTTTAAGCTTCACCGTGATAAGACAAAAGTGGTGACTTCTTACAATGTTTGTAACGTATATAAAGGCAGAAGAGATCATAAAATGGGACGATAACATCTGTAAAGCAATGGAGGAGAGAGCTTTAATGTCCTTATGGTCCACATAATGGAAATAAATTATATGGTATCTGCTCGGTGGTTACGGCTTTCCATGTAAATTTCGGTTATTTATGCAACAAGTATCGATTGTATCTGATGAACAGTGAACAGACTGACCGAGAAAGGTTTCGTAAGAAACAATAAGAGATTAGACGAATGGGGGAAGTCATGGCAAAAATCGAGAAGCATTTTTATTTCGACCTCGTTTTTAAATGTTATAAGTTAATGCCTAAAGACGGTCAACACATGACCGATAGACGTATACAGTATTATTAAATAAAATGGAATTTCTTGTTAAGGAAATTTCAATTTATTATTAGTGAAATTTGGCACAGCAAGATGAATGACGTCAACACTAACCCCCTGAGTTATTCTCAGTCACTGGGCCTGTGCTGCCCGTTTCGATAGCCCGATATGATACCGTCTTCAGGCAAGGAAAGCACCTAATCTGGTAGACCCCTAACACAGAGATATTCTCCGTGACTTGTTCGTTTTCTGAGAATAGGTCTATCTAACGTTTCGACCAGGGTAGGTGCTTTCCTTGCCTGAAGACGGAAGCAGAACTGGCTACCGAAACGTCGTACTTAATTAAGAAGTTATACGATGGGCGAAGTCCTAAAAAGGTCACTGCGTAGGGTCCAAGTTCGTTGTGTGTGTATATGGCGAAGTGCTGTTATCGCTGTTGGCTGTGAGAGTCATATGCTGCATATCAATGGACTGTGTGACACAATGCAGTGTCTTGAAAGTGCCTGTACTTATCTATTGCTGGGCGTTAAATGATTACAAAACTGGTGTTGGTTCCAGGCGCTGTCGACTGTAAAATAACTCTCTGTATGTGTGTGTGTGTGTGTGTGTGTATGTGTGTGTGTGTGTGTGTGTGTGTACTCTACACTGCTGTTCCATATAGGTATTTTAAATTAATTGTGTGGTGGGTTATAGCGATTTTGACGTTCAGGTGAGTGTGCATCGTGATAAATTCTTATAATAAAACCAACTAGATGCACTAATTTCTCAAATTTATTTTTGGAATAAAATTCTACATGTTTCGGACAGTTCCTCTGTCCATCATCAGGAGTTCTTCACTGTAAACACAGCAATACTCTATGTCATACAGATTTGCTGACAGCTTGCGAGAAGGATCAGGACGGAAGCAGTTATTGAGACTCAAGAGCCTAACCTTCAGGGATTTCATATACCGGGGCTTAGGGTTGGTGGATTAAACGTTTTTTATCTCCAGATTATAAGGCCTATACTAGCAAAAATGACTTTGTATTCATAAACTTGGTTCGATAAATGTTTTTGTGCTAAGTTTTATAAGTATGAAGAAACACTAAACCTCTCAAGCTTCTGCCTCCAAATGAAAACTGTGAGCCTAGCTTAAGAAGATTTCATAAACGAAAGCCTGCATTTCGTGGGTGAAACAGTGCTATAAAATTCGGATCACTCTAAGTACTGCGAGCTGAACATCTGCACATATATCGTAGGTACAGTATCTGCTTATACTGTGACGTTCTTTTTTTCCAGCTCTGGTGTACAGTCCCGTCTGACATATTACCCGCAAGAACTGCTGAAGACACAGACGAACGCTCATATTATATCTACTTTTTTCTTGATAGAACTTTGCTTTCGGTAACAAATAATATATCATGTGAATAAATGTTTGTAAAAGTTTATATTTGTGGGTCGGGTACCTCAGTCGGTATAGCGACTGACTACGGGCTGGACGGTCCGGGATCGAGTCCCGATGGGGACGAGATTTTCCGCACCTTTCCAGACCGGTCCTGGGGCCCACCCAGCCTCCTGTAAAAATGGGTCTTTCCCGGGGGTAAATTGCGGCCGGGGCATGCTGCTGACCACTCATCCCCTTCTAGTGCAGCGGTCATTGAACATTAGAGCTATACCTCTACCCATCCTCTGGGCCACACCGGGCCTGTAACGGGATCACTTTACCTTTACCTTTTTTTTAAAAGTTTATATCTGGGAAGAATATTTACTCATGCTCTGTTTAGGAGCACAGCGAAATTTAGTGTTATCATATTTTTGTTAACTGAGTAACTCGAACATCATTATACATAGGGGGTATAAACTTGGACGTTAATATAATTTTGCCCTGTTGCTTTTCTCTTAGAGAATCAGACAAGCGGTGGTTGTCTATAGGTTGAAACACAGGATTTCTTTTGTGTCTGTTGAGAGCATTCCTCGTCTGATTAATTTTTGATACGCCGCTTTGTAACGTCATAGGGCGTGTTGGACACACACCTGACTCACGGACCGGAGTGACATGTGCTCAGTCCATGTGTTGCCTCATGGGAGTTAATCATTTGTGACGGATAGGAGGGGCGGGAACATGTCAGTGACACCAGCTCCCCGACTCTGCCACTGTAAGGCCGACGTCGTGAAAACAGAGGTAGAGTTCAGATTGGTCTCCAGTTGGTTGTGGTGTGTTTGTGGTTAAAGGTACGAAGGCTAAACAGAACAGGCAACGTGCTATAACGTAACAGTGAGGCGCGTTCGTGCAACGATTGTTGCAGTGGACAATCAGTATTACATGTTCTGAACGTGTGTTTGTAGCCTTAGGTATTCAGCATACAATGCGTATGTACCATATTGTCATCTATGGCCTGGCCGGCTATACAATGTTTTTCTATATTATCTCATAAACGGCACGATTTTCTGGAAAACATCGTTGAACATAAAATGTGTGCTTCAATTTTCTCTACAAATTATGTCTGAAATATTTTCATTCTAAGAAGAACTGAGCAAGATATGTTCGAATATGTCTGCTGGTCTTTATGAAAAGTACTCGTTATTCTTGTCAGGTTGTACGTGAGGAAACTTGAATTTTCTCGACAGATTTTCGAAATGTGCTCGAATATTAAAGTTAATGAAAATTCGTCCAGGGGAGTCGAATTGTTCCGTGCGGACGAAGAGACGGAGAGAGAGACATGAGAAGCTAATAGTCGCTTTTCGAAAACTTGCGAATGTCCCTAAAAATGGAAATTTTTCCCCTTAAGAGCATAGTTTTATTAGAAGGTTCGCAGCCTTCTCCCGCTCGTTCTTCTCGTGAGTAGCATGGACATGAGCGTGGAACATTGGTGGAATGATACTGATGCAATTCAAAGTACTGCGTAGTTATCCATTTTCAGCCTACTATTAGCTAGACCAGAGAATTCTCCACCGTCTAAGTACAAAAAAAGCAAATATGTATATAATTTTTTTTCATGGTTCGGCAGCCCTAATTGGACCTAGGCATCCTTATTGTTGAGGTTTCGAGATCACACACAGACACGTCACACGCGGTGGGACTTCTCTGACCGAGTGATCAGCCCGTCTCAGAGATCTCTACCTGACACACAACACCCACAAGAGACAGACGTCCGTGTCCACGGCGTGATTCGAACCCGCAATCCCAGCAATCGATTGGCCGCAGACCCACCCCTTAGACCGCGCAGCCATTGGGATCGGGAGATATTTATACACGTTCACTTAAATATGTTTGTAGAAAGGAATCATAAGTCTTAATTTCAGTAAGATGCTGTCCACAAGTGGGTACGGTTCCAGTGTTGCTTCAACGACCATCTGTAATAAAAAAAACAAATCCATTCGGCCAAGAATGTGTTAACAAAGTATTTCGAGCTATGTTTGGTTGAAGGACGTAGAACATTTAATTTATGTCGTCATGTTCGTACCACATATTTGGGCAGTAATGTCTAGCATATGAACAGTCCACCCTTTGAGGACTAAAATTAATCTGCGTTGTACGAGGAGATAAATTCGTACGTCACAAAGCACACAGTGTCCTTCTAATACAAAGGCAAATTAGTTCACATTGTATAGGTGGAAAAAAAGGGCCTTTATTGTGAGAATCTTGCGGAAAACAGAAATACAGAGTATGTGTAAAATACAGAGCTTTGTAATGTTGAACCTGATAGTAAATGTAATTACCAGTGTTATTTAAATGCTAGCTTAGTATTTAAAAATCGAATATAGATGGATGTGGTACTTCACACAGATAAGGGCAATTTCAACTTCGGGCTGGATACAGACTCACAAGTTCAGTTACTGGGACTGCTGTCTGTCAGTAACCAACGTTCCGAAGAATGCGTGCTGTGTAACTCAATTTCCAGTTTCGGATCATTAATTTCTCTCCCATTTCGGGACAGATCGTTCATTGTCATCCCTTGTTGGCATACAAGCAGTTCTTTTAACCTACCAAAAACAAAAGCTGGTTTGTATTTAAAGATTAATTACTTATTTTGCAAACGTTCTGGAAAAAATATCATTTCCTAGCCTACTGCTCAGACATTTGAGTTAACCTTTTAAGCCTAGCGGTTATTGTATGTACCATTAGTCTAATCATTCAAAAATTCTACATTCTTCCCACAGTATATTTATATCTTTTGTACTTGTCTCAGGAAGGACTTCGAAGTTTTCTCTTATACAAACCTCAACGACCGACTTTTATAACCGAGGAGGCAAGTGTTTACTGCGCAGTACGGCCTGGGCCTGTAAATAAAATGGACTACGTTTCATCCTTAAATGGTTAATATTTCGTCCCATTTTGTCATTATATTTTACTTTCTTTGATCTTGCATGAATAACAGAAGGCCATGTTTGAACTTTGATAACTTGGGGTAAAAGTTCGTTACTTTGACATGATCGAGATGATGCAAGCGGGATATGTAGCACGCAAGACGGAGAAGCCAAAGGATACGCAATTTTAGTAGGAAACATGCTGAAATTATAAAGTAACTTTTGGGATCGACAATTAAGTAGGGTGGCCTGTACCGTTCTCCAAAGGCTCTTTGAAGTTTTACGTCCCATTTACCTTGCTTTTCGTCCCGAAAGATTGACATTTGGGGCGCATATCTTCACCCAAACCTTCCAGACGTTCTCTCTATCTGTGTATGTATTTTCCTATTCAGCAGCACATCCTCACACTTTGCACAGTTGCAGAGTGACCGTTTTTATCCACTTTCTGCAGCTTGTCATTTGCTCAGTAATTATCTTGTTTCATTTCTAATGCCTCCTCTCCGTGTAAAAAAATGTAAAGCAGTCCCGTTACAGGCCTGGAGGTGTCCAGAAGGTTCCAAGAAATTAATGTTCCCAGATTTCATGACAACGGCACAGGATGGTGGTAAGGTTGTCAACCTTAAGCACCGGCCGCCTTTACCCCCAGGAAATACTCCTGGTACTTTCTGTTAGAGGCTGAGTCGACCCAAGGGCCATAGTGCGATCAATGAAAAATTCCAATGACACCAGCTGGGATCAAACCAGCGACCTTCCGATTTGTAGCACAACACCTTAACCACTGTGCCACTCTCACTCCTCTCCATGTTCTCCATTTTATTCTATTTCTGTCTTAAACAGATCTTTGTAATATTTCAAACTATGCCTCATAAACGTAGTCATGCAGTTGTTCTTATAAAGTGTAATTTTCTTGTAAACTAATTAAAACAACTCACAACACGCCAAAGCTTCCTCCTTATTCTGGTACCAAAATAGTTACTGGCGTCCACTTCACCTCAGTTGCAGTTTGCTGTATTTAACCCGTTCTCTTCTTTCAGAGTGAGAATATTGCCTTTCTTCACTCTGAAGTTATGAAGTGCGATAAGGAAATGGTAATTAAAATTTATACCTGTGTTTAGATCCCCCCAGTCACGCCACGCCACAAGTGAAGACTGTCCGTCGTGACCAATGGGAAGATTTGAATCTTGCAAGAATGTAGCATCTATTAAGCAAGGATGTGCTTTACGAGGGAAAACTGAAGGGTAAATGCGTACTTGACAGCACAGAAACCGTGTGGTTTGATGCTGAAATGGAAAAAAAAAAAATTGTGGGGTTGTTAAGGACAGGAAACTGTTTGGTCTCCTTAATGCGGTTGGCTTCCTGCACGTAGAAAATGAGTAAACAACAAAATCACTAGTTATTGCATTTTACCAAGTACTTCTTGGATCTAAAAATGTCGGTTTGTAATGCAGGCAAACCGACCAGAATGGGCCACGAGCAGTCGATCAGATGAGACGACGGTACATGCTTGTTTGCACGGGAGAATTTAATGGGAAAGACGCTGGATTTCATACATTGTTTTTCTAAGAAATTCAAATGTTGGAGGAACAAAATTTGAGATACTTTACCTAATGGACGTTTTTAAAAAATGAACTGACCTGCGCACCACCAAGAGGTCATCCTGCGGGAGAAACGAAACCTCACTGCCGTCGTCGTGAGAGCAAGTTTCGGATGACTGTCAACGCAGCCAGTGAGACGTACATTTGGATGTTTATTGCGCATGTTTATGCGACCTCTTAGGCCCATTGAAATTCTTAAGCGTCTTATTCTCAAATGTCCTCCATTTTCTTTCTCTTCTTTTGGTTACCGATTAAGTCACACACACACACACACACACACACA
>Ga0123352_10016904_pt1 | contig 11629 bp, 9 predicted proteins | sample TergutLab28metaG_FD_89700 | JGI IMG/M metagenome (GOLD analysis project Ga0123352, IMG submission 89700) | Labiotermes labralis P1 segment gut microbial communities from Petit-Saut dam, French Guiana - Lab288 P1 | ecosystem: Host-associated > Arthropoda: Insects > Digestive system > Gut ...
TATGTTCTGTTGATAGGTGTTGGGGGGTGGGGGGGGGGGGGGGAGGATGATAGGTGTACGTCTGCACACTTGTCCCCCTCAAAATAACTTTTGAACCAATTGATTGTCACAGACTTAGTATGACCATCATACCAGTATTTCACCCTACATTTATACTTCTTAAATTTCATACCATCAGTAATATCAAAGTGGTGTGCATGTTAAAATGTCTCAAGTAGAAGTGCCTTTAGGAAACTTCTGATAAAAATATTTTTATAGAATATAAAACATGTTTGCTGCACAAAATGTTCTGTATGTTTACTTTGTTTTATGGGAATAACTACTGAATCATTTGAGCCAGGCACAAGAAATTTTATATGGAGGTAGACCATCAAAATTCTCATGCAGGCACTTTGAATAGTTGTTATACATTAACACTGACCAGTGTGTGTTTTATGAGACTTGTGGATGTATCTGACAAATCAAACATGGCTGGACTGTGTGTCAGTGGAAAATTTGAGCAGATATGATGACTTTATAGTCGAATTTTTAATTTATAGATACAGTTAGCCTCACCATACAAGTTAAAGCTCTTGAAAGAAAAAGGACGTTGTAAATTCTAACCAGAATTTCCTGTTTAATTCTTTTTTCAAACACAGACAGTAGTTTTTACACATGCCTAATATATATCTGTACTCTGCATTGCATCATGGGATTGATGTTTTATGTGAGCAGAGTATGTTTTCCTCCCATTTGAACTGTCGTAGTTTCAGAGTGTGTATTGTGATTGTGTATGTAGATTTATGTCCATCTATCCCCCTTCCAAACTTCTTGGCACCGATGTTAAGTTCTGTTTTGTGTGTCTAAAAGTTCCTTACTTGAAAGTTAAATCAGAGTAAAATAATTTCACAAAACCTCCTCGCTGTACAACAAGTGGACAGACTGCACAAAGTGTGCATTTTTTTTAAGATGTAGTTTATACCATTAGTGCCTAGGTTGCAGACCAGACTCCTGGATAGTTGTAGTTACATTCCTTGTAAGAGCAGACTTTTTTTGTTCATCACCACATCCAGAATGGCTCTGAGGCTCACCCTACCTCCAATCCAAGCATATGAGGGCATCTTTCCAGGTGTAGAATGGCTGGGGCATGAAGCTGACCACTAACAGCATTGCATTGTTGAGATTAGGATTGTAAGGACTTTTTTTTATGTGTGTGTGTGTCAGTGGTATGAATAGGTAATATCAATATCGGTCTCAACACAGCTACCTTTATTACACAGTAAAGGTAGTTGTGTTGAGACTGATATTGATTTTACATATTCAATGTATAGAACTTTATCCCCACTAATATATTTCCATGTCATTTTGCTTCATTAATTAAGCACAGGGAGAATAGTACCTTTTATGCTTCTTTCACAGAATCATTTTGTAAATGGTTTATATTCAAGAAGATATAAAGGAAATTATTTTATGCTCTACAGTATCTCTGCTATTTATATCTATGCTAACAACAAAATTTTCTCTGCACTAAATCAAAGTGAAGACCAAAAGAAGATGCAGAATCAAAGAGGCACTGAGAAGTGTTTCCTGAAAGCTTAACTGCACCTGTCCATCCCTCTATGCTTTCCAAAACCAGATAAAATTATTTCTGTGATTCTTATATTTAGATAAATGCATTGCTTCACAGTTTCAGTGCCCAAAATGCTAAAGATTCACAGTGGAAAAGATGACCCAATATGCTGATACAATGCCATCACACTCCTGCCATATAGTAATTTTTGTCACAGTGGTCTCACTTCCTCTTAGCACTTGTTGAGTTTGGTTCTGTGGCATAGAGACTATCATACCTTATGAATTTATCCACAGACCAAGTATCATTTTGCGATGAGGTTTAGGTTCTAAAATATTTTTGCATGCCAGATGACATACTTTCATTAGCAACATGGCACTATGCGTTATGTTACTTCACTTAGAACCAGTATTGATCAGAGAGCGTTTAGGAGAATATTTGGACCTAGGGAAAATTAGGAGCTTCATGCTTTGAACTCTTGAGATGATGAGTGGGACCTGTAGCGTGCATGGAAGAGAAATTGATCTTAAAATGAATGGCATGAGAGGACATGTGGATAGAATTTACTGCTCTCAGGATAAGGCTCCAGTGACAGGCTATACTCACAGAATAAACCTTCAAGTTTGATAAAGGTGAGCTGAGCAACTGTTAGTTTCTTGAAGACTGCTGCATGGGATTAGTTCATTACCTGTATGACTTAAAAACAGGTAAATACAATTGATGTCAAGTGTCATGTTATCTGGGTACCTGTTTTGGGCAAACACAGCTGCCAGTTTGTATTTAATGCTGTATTTGATTCGAATAATATTGTCTATACACTTTACAGCATTGTATTGGTGCAATAATATAAAAATTTCCACCACATTTAAGTTAATAGGGGAGAAGGTGTTATACAGTGGAGTAAAACTGGAGATTTGTAAAATCATGTTCAAACACTGGCTAGTCCACATTATAACCATGGATTGTACCGATTTTTAGACTGTGATCCAGAATTATTGTAGTACTGGAAGTACAAAGTAGGTGATATTTTAATGTTAAATGTGTACATTTCTGAAGTACATGATAGAGTTATTTAATTACCTCAGTTCATGAAACACTCAGGAAATGTAACTGATTACAGACCATAGTGTGACAGAGTTAAGAACTGCTGCTATTCATTGTATTTGCACACTGTGTGCAGTAACATACAATGTAATTAAATGCAACAAATCTGTCATATTACACACTCACTATGTATAATGTAAAAGTTTGTTTCTGATGCCTGTAGCTACCACTGTTATAATGTTGCTGTCCTGCAACTGTACCATGCCATTTAAGGTTTGCACTTACTCTGTGATGGTCATAAGTGGGAACTGCATGAGTAGTTCCTTGTGAAACAGCCATTGTGAAAGCTGTTCAAATTTACATTAACCAGAAATATTTTATGTTGTATCATGCTGTGTTATTATGTTTCCATTATGGAAGTTTGGTAATGTCATATTGAAATACATTCTGGCTTATCAGTCACAGTCTGTATAGAATTGTTAAAAGTTGGTATGTATTGGGCTTAACTGTGTAGACCATTGGCGGTTTGTCATTATGTACAGTAAAGCCTCATTAATTTGAAAATAAAATAAAGTGGTTACACATTTACAAAATGGAATTTCTTGTCCTTCAGCACATATTTTAAGTACAGTCAAATCCCTATTTATTTTTCGTGTATGGAACAGTGGGCTTGAACGTTTAAGTGAAGTAAACTGTAAATGTGGGAACTGAGATTATAAGGCTAGGAATTCAGAAACTGAATGTTAAGTAAGGGTAAAGCTAATATCTTGAAACATTAAGTGTTTAAGCTTTGACACTTAGAAGACTGGAAAATGAACCCACATTGCCACCAAAAGACATATTACTGTAAAGAAATTGTTGTCATGTTGAAACAGGCTTATTTTTGAAAGAGCATAAACTTCTGAAAGTTAATTTTCTCAAGAATGAGTGCCAAGGTTTTCATTAATTTTTTAAACATATGTTAGCCAACAGCCATACCATGTTGATAACACCAGTTCTGGTCTGAAACATACACTACAGATGGCCAATATTTGAATATGGAAAACTGTGCTGATGAAATGAGAGAATACAGAATTTGGCAAAATAAGGAACTAAAAAGACCACCATCAGAGTATAGGTCATACTGGATTTGTTGACAGTCAGTATAATGTTAAGTGATGACATTCACATACTTTATAATGATGATGATGATGGATAGTGTGTCAAAGACATTGGTTTAAATAAAATGTGGTTTCCATATTTGAGGGTCTGTTGACACCATAGTGAGAAAAACAAGAGAAATATTAGTGCAATTAAATAGTGACTGCACTGTGTCATGCAAAACACCCAGCTTTTTGAATGAGATATCTTGCAGGGATTCTGAACTTGTCCGACAACAGCATATTACCATATAATCTACAACCCTGTGTTCATAATGACATGCTGACTGGAATAGGAGTTTCATTTGTGTAGGGACTTTACAGTCATCCTAAACTTAACAGACTTCATGGAACAAATGGAGCATAACAAACAACAATTAAGGTGATTTGTTTGTATCATGAAATGCATGAAAACTTGAAATGCAGATGAGAAATACTATTTTTACCATAACATAATAAAATTTTTCCCTGATTCATCATGTGAAAAACAAGGGGTCTCTGTATAACTATGCATGAAGCTGAACATATTCTATATAGGTATTTTCCTGAAAATGTATGATTGTGACAGAGGATCATCCTGTATATCAGTAAATATGATGTATGTTATTCTGAATGTGTTTCTAATATGAATGGGAATGCAGTTTGTATAATGAGATTCGGTTTTATATTTTGACAGTCTTTCGTCACATAAATGAAATAAGAATCATAAGACTGCCTCTTTGTTTGTCTTTAATAATAGGTTTTAAGCATTACAAGAGCTAATCTGTTTTCAGATGACTGGTGACAGATTTCTTGCTGGCAGGAAACATTCTGTTTTATTATGTGATGCTTGAGTAAAATTAAATACACATCTAGTCGGTAGGACTGTACGTCTTTGCATTTCCATTATTCCTGTTACATGTTTTGGCCGTAAAGAAGTCGAGATGTGTAGCAGGAATATCAGAAAAGGGTGTACAGTTGTGCTGACTAAAGGTGTGTAAGTGTATTTAATTATGATACAATGTGATGCCTCAGCAAGTGTGATGTTTGAGGTTATGGCAGTGATGAATATGAGTACTTTCTTCTGGGATGTGGCACCATGTAGTTCAGTAGACAAGTACCAATGTTTTGAAGGAACATAGTTATTCCATCTTCCCTGCACATGGAGGTAGCAGCAAGTTTGTGTGAAACATTTGTGCATAATTATAGTAATCTTCACCTTAGAATGTTATGTGGAGAGCATAATTGTAAGAGCTTTCCACATAGCACTAGAGCATATCATTTGAGGTTCCAGAGATTCCCATATGTATCAGATAGTTAACAGTGTTTTAATACCAGTTATAATGGAGTGGTGTGCACCATCAATTTGTGGGATGGAATGAAAAATAATTGTGAAGTTATAGGAAGTTACCTGAATTATATTTGCACATAGTAAGTATAAGAAGCAAATTATATGTTAAGTGTGCTTCTTATCAGTCTTTTCATTTTGATATTTGATGAGTTTACATATGTTAATGATGTTCTACTATTCTTAGAATTTCTTTCTAGTAATGTATATCTATTTTTAGGCAGGCATGTTGACTTTCATTTGTACCTTTATCCATAAACATATAGAATTTATGTATGTCATGTAAGAAATTTTCCACCAAGAGATCACAGGGTATCTTTCACTTCATTAGCTAAAACTAGCAACAAAAATTGCTTCACATTGCAAAATGCAATCTTCAGTATATTGCTATACAATATACCATTTTAATGATTATCTTCACAGATGGGAGCAATTAATTTGTGAGACAAATGTAGTAAAGGATGTTAGAAGGCACAGCTGTGTATTGTCATGTAGTTTTGGAATTCCTTTTAAACAGAAGTCTGAAACAAAGAAATCTTGCATTTTGGATTTAACATATGTCTATTTCAAAACATTTTTTAATTAATAGTTCTAGATGTTCTAAAATTACTAACATTTGCTAATGTGCATTTCATAATTATCACAGTTTCCATTTCTGCCACCCTCTGTGTAATGTATTAAATCCAACTATACTAAGTTCCCAGTGTGCTGAATGCGTATAGGTTTCATATTTTGACATAAAGAGTATTTGATGGAGTACCATTGATCTAAAGAAAAGTTAAAAGAGGAAGGTCATTTCATATACAAATTTTCAGCCACAGGAGAGAAAATGTGCATACTTGAAGGTTATTCTCTACACTGAATTTGTAGAAGAGGAAAACATTTAATTACATGATTTTCTGCACCTGTTTGTTTTAAATGTTGTGTTGACAGTCTTCTATTTAAAGGAAATGAGAAATGAGTAACCTGCAGTACTGTTTTGGGAAATGGATGAAAAAAGAAGCACACCAAACTCCTGAGCACTCTCAGTAAATATAATAGTAGCACCATTGTAACAGTGACATATAATGAGCTTGTGTCAGTTATGTACTGAAAGGGTGGGGTTTAATTTCTATTCATATTATATATACTAAGGACTGAATTTTTTACTTCCTGGTTGCTATGTCAAGAGTTTGTAATAGCCAGAATTTTTAACCTTTCAGTACAGGAATAATATTCCCATAGTGATATGCACAAAGCAGGAATTTAAATGGGGACTGGAAAGTAGCAGGTATATTTATATGATATTTGGCATTTTGAGCATCATACTGCATGTTACGTATACAGTATATAACATTCGGTGCCATGGGGTTAATTTTCAAAGTCATAACAGAACTCGGTAATATTTTCTTGGGCTAGCAGCCACATCAGGTTGTTAAATGGCAAGTAAACCACCATTTTGAAACCGTATGTGTCCTCATTATCAGTTCCCTGATGACGATGACAGAGATGGTACTCAAAACTTCTGTTTACTAACCATTTAACAACCTGATGTGGCCACTAGCCTGAGCAAATTTTATTGAAATTAGTTACCATGAAAATTTCAAATTATATATCCTAATAGAACAACACTGTAAACAAATCATTATGTATACCCTTAGTCACACTGTTAATAATGAATCCGATGAGGTGAAGGCATAATGGTTTAACTTTGTTACATCTAATGTTGTTACACTTCATATTTTGTTATTTTCCACTTGTTATTTGCTGTTGTAAATACAATATAGATTTTATCTAAAATACCTTCAAGGTATGTCGTACCTTTAGTGGGCACCTTTATGGAATAAAAGCCTTGTGTTTCCCATATGGTGATCCTGGTAACCACTGTTCCATTGTTTCACAGTTTAATACACCAAACTGTACAAAATCAGTCACATACTTAACATATCTGGAAAATAACACACCAACTTCCAATGAAGAAAAATGAAAACATTTCATCCCATTACTTTTAACTAATGGGATGAAATGACAAAATGTGTTTCTGTTGATCTTTCATAACACAGCTTACCCACATCACCTCTTTCTCCCATCACTGTAATTGTAATATGGCCAACTGTTGCTAGCAATTTTACTGGTGCCTCAGAGGAATTCTGGAAGCAGGCTAGTTCTGCAGTGTAAAGTAGTTTCTGCTAAAGTATTAATCAGTATGTATGATATTTTCTTGTAATAAAAGCCAACGAGATATTTTCTTATAATAAAAGCCAACGAGATGCACTGTTTCTCAGCTTTATTTGGCCCTCTCAAGATCAAGATAAGGATATTATAAATATAATAGTTTACATTATTGTCTGTTGTCTCTTGTATTATTCTTAATAATTATCGATTATCGTTAATATACTTTTTATCTGACAGTGTTTCATATCCGAATGCCCCTTGAGGGATGTCATGGATTGATGAAATGTATGTATGTATGGGAAAGAACTCTACGTGTTTCAGACAGATTTACTGTCCATCATCAGGAGTCAGGAGTTCCATCATGACCTCGTTAGCAGATGGCAAAATAACTAGTATGACAAATACCTATTGCTGTGAATACAGTATTAAGACTCCTGATGATGGACAGTAAATCTGTCCAAAACATGTAGAGTTCTTTACCAAATAAAGCTGAGAAATAGTGCATCCCACTGGCTTTTATTATAAGAATATATCACAGTGCACGGTCCTCTGAATGTCAAAATCAGTATGTGTGAATTTCCCACTGGCTTATGAGCCTCAGCAGTGTGCTGAGAGTAGAATCTAGTACTTACTCTAACAATCTGTGTCACTATCTGATGATGAGGCACATTAATGAAAATTGCTCACGATAAACAGATGTTCTCACAAACTACCATGGTTTTTAATCCTGTTTTGTCAAGCCTAGTGTTACAGGCTGTGCAAAGTTTCTTAAAAATGTGCCCAAGAAAAGTGACCAAGTGTGTTAAAAATTAAATATTTTGTACAATGGGATTGGGGTCCTTGCAAATTAATACTAAGTTTATAGTCTTCTGGGGTATTATAAAGCACATTTTTGTGCATAGGGAACTGCAATTTGGAAAAAGTCTTGGCACCGACTTTAAGGTAGAAACCTGTTCGGCCCTGGAGGTGTAGGCAGTATATTCTTTGAAATGTTGTAACCAGCTGTCACATGACATGGCACCATAATCTAGAAAATCAAAATTTTACTGGAGGCAGGTTTTCTAAATAAGTTTTGAAAGCAATTTAAAGTCACATGTACTTAAGAGTCAACACCTTACAAAGAATCGGTTAGTACAAGTTCCAGAGAACAAGACAAGATGAGCATATTCTGATAAAGCTTGTTTTCATAGTACAGTGCATAGTGATTAGGCAGTGACATTAACTTTATCTGACACCTGTTTTGACATGACAGCAGTTGAGTGCAGTGCTTACTGCTATTTCTGTCTGTCATAAGTCAGGGTCTGAGCATTTCAGTTCAATGTACTGCACTTAATATCAGGATTTTGTTTGGGTTGCAGACACATGTTACATCTAACAGACTTGCTGTTCATTGTATATTGAATTTTTGTATGTCAAGTGAGCAGATGGCAAGTAACTAGCAACAGTTGGCAATTAAAAAATATCCCTGTACCTTCTTTGTCCCATCTTATTTACTCATTTAGATTATTAAATGGCACAGTAAGCAAGATTGGACTGGAGTGATCTGGCTTAGGATATGGACAGGTGATGGGCTTGTGTGAACACAGTAATGAACCTTTGGATTCATAAAATGTGGGGTATTTCCTAGCCAGCTTAAGGCCTGTTAGCTTCTCAAGGACTCTGCTGCATGGAGCTACTGCGACTCAGTAGCACTCAGTGGTAGAAGGATTAGTGAATAATTATTCCCTATTATAATAAATTGGAAATAAGGAAATAAACTGTTGTGCCCTCCAATACTTGCCCTGGTTCAGCATTGCAACCATTTCTTACCAGCACCTTCAAAGATGAACAAATCATACAGGTTCTCAAGTGATCTATCCACATTTATTATCCCATTTCAGAATCAGACAGAGATACATGTTTATTCAGTATTTAAAGGAATTCTGACACTTTTTACTGTACAAAAAATGATGATGTATGTGAGAAATGCAGACATCACATATGAAGAATATGTTGTTTATACATGTCACAAGTATTGTCAGTGAACCTAGAAATTTCTCTTTTCTTCAGATTACTGGCCTCCATTTACCTGTTTCTGGTAGATGTGATTCTTTTAGAGTATGGGGCGTGTGCCCATTAAATAGAAGACAGTGAAGTTAAAAAAGAAAGACACTGGTTTTAATTTGATCAGTTTATTAAACGTCACTATACACTTTCTCTGTAGCTATCTATGTCACCATGTGGACAATAACTGTGTTTCAGTCACAAACTATTAATCATTAGTTCACAGTGATTTGTGTCCACATAGGTGTTAACCAAAATTACTGTCACCTCTGATTTAAATGTATAAGTTGGATAGGTGTTTTTGTGATGTTTACTGTGAACATTGATCCAAGTCCTTTACTTTAAGGTGCAACAATGCATACATCCTGTACCTTCAGATAATTTAAATGCAAGTGACTACAGATCCTCAAAGCCAAACTTACTGTAAATTTCACACAAATTTCATTCATTTTATGTGGCTGCACACAACTTCAGGCACAACCCAGTTTTGGCTAAAACTGTCCCTGGTCACTCTGCTGAGCCCTGATTGTCTATTTTCCTTAGAAGCAGCACAGACATTCAAAGTAGGCACAGAATCGCATATGCCTGGGTACTTCAAATTATCAAAGTTAATTTCAAAAGTTTGTCAAATGTAACCAATTAATTAAGGCAGTAGCATTGTTAGGTGCCAAACCATCAATTCGGGAAAAATGAATGTCCAGCTGAGTCAGCCGTCTTGTCCTTTGAGGACAGCCTCCTTTGAAACCTCACAACTTGCAGGTAAATTCAAAACACAGCTGCAGTGAATATATTTGTAATATGCCTATTCTTACAGAAGCAGCATGCTAGGTTTGAACTAAAATTGCTTGGGAAGTTCATCTACAGTTCAGGTAGTAAAGTTTACATGGCTATAATGGATGAACCATATAGCTTTGATGCAGGAGACAAGAAATTTGTATATAAACTGCTTGGAAAGAAGATACATGGAAAAATGAGGAAGTGGGACAAAAACATAAAGATGGCTCTTACAAAAATAAGTCTAGTGACAAAAGTGGATAGAACCTGATCAGTATGATGTTCAGTGGTCATCATCATAAACATCAAGGATTGGACCCTTTGATCTGTTCCATCTCCAGAGTTACAGCTGCACACGCCAACACTACTTCGGTCTTCCAATTGTTCTCCTTCCTTGTGTGTAGTGGTATGATTTCAAAGGGATTCGGTTTTGTGGCATTCTTTGCAAGTGTGAAAGTCAGTTCCATCTGTATTCATCTATCTTGTTTAGTATGCCTGTAATCCATAGTTCGCAGCGTATTTAGTCATTTGTTTTGTGGTCATAAAGGGTGTAGCCTGCCAGAGGTCTCAGTAACTTCATTTCTGCCATGTCAATTCTTCATCTTTGTAAAGCTGTTAGAGTCCAATTTTCTGACCCATATAAAAGTGTACGTAAAACTAGTGTGTTGTATATTTTCAAAATAGTTTCCGTTCTCACTTTCTTAATAATAGTTCTCTTAATAGTACCTATTGTAAAAATTTTGCTAATTTAAATTCTGCATCATTGGAAAATTGGTAAGATATACTGCAACCTAGATAAGTAAATTGGCTAACTTGTTCTAGTGTTTCATCATTTATAATAATTTTTGTTCTTAGGTGATCTGTTCCAATGAAACCAAATACTTTCGTCTTTTTTGTAGAAATTTCCAAATTGTATTCTTTAGATATGTTATATAATAAATAGACTGCCTTTTGTAAGTTGTCTTCTGTGTCAGAAATAATAAACTGGTCATCTGCAAATAACAGTGTGTTGAAAATTAACTCATTAAAATATTTACTAGTTTTTAGTTTCTGTAACCAAGTCCTAGTAACTTCATCCAAATATAAGTTTAATAAAACAGGTGATAGTGGGCATACTTGTCTCACCCCTTGGATAATAGATCTAGAATCTTCAGATATTCCATTACCTGCATTAACTCTTATAATGTTTTCCGTATATATTTTCTGAATTATTGTAATTAGATGAGTTGGAATTCCTTTACTTAACATAATAGTCCATAATTTCTCTGTCCACAGTCACAGGCTTTTTTAAAATCATTGAACGCAATATATGTGGGGATGTTAAATTCTCTATGTTTTTCAATTATTTGTGAAGCTGAGAATATGCAGTCCATGCAGGATCTGCCTTTCCTAAATCTGTTCTGCTGTTCTAATAGTAGGACCTCTGCAATTACTGTTAATCTCTTTGCAATAATTTTTGAATAGATTTTAACAAGCTAATACCTCTATAGTTATCTGGGTTATTTCTGTCTCCTTTTTTGTGTATTGGTATAACAATGGCTGTCATCCATTCTTCAGGAATGTCTCCATAAATCCAGCAAACATTTAGGAAATAAAAAA
>Ga0123352_10016911_pt1 | contig 11625 bp, 11 predicted proteins | sample TergutLab28metaG_FD_89700 | JGI IMG/M metagenome (GOLD analysis project Ga0123352, IMG submission 89700) | Labiotermes labralis P1 segment gut microbial communities from Petit-Saut dam, French Guiana - Lab288 P1 | ecosystem: Host-associated > Arthropoda: Insects > Digestive system > Gut ...
CACTGTGTCTAATGCGAACGTTTCCCGCGCCGCGCACCATAGCGTGCGCAAGGATTGATGCGACGCTTCGAGTGCTGGAAAATTGCAAGCCACGGTGGACGGTTTTGGGTTTATTCGACTATATCTTACAACTTCTACCGCAGTCACAATCTGCAGCCGTGGTGTATACCATATCTCAAACATCCTAAGTCCCGGATGCTGCTCCGCAATCCAAAACCGCACTATTAACAGCAAGATAAAATCTACGTATTGCATATTACTCTCCGCTCATAATACGGTAAAACCCGGCCTTACCCAAAATAAAAGCAATCCCGCGCCGCACAGGCGGTATTACTTTACCTATGAAAATAGCGGAAATAACGGTACCCTCCCGCGTACCTTCTATGCTGCGCAAGAATATTAGCGTAATGGAAATGGCAATAGCTACCAAAATACAGTCGAAAACCACCTTAAGCCGCGGGAACGTCCACTTCGGATATTTTTGGATAATTGCAAGCACAATTCCCTCAGACGGCAGGCTGATAAGTTTTGCTTCCAGGTACATAGAAAGCCCCGCCGCTATAAGTATGATACTTATCGCAAGCATGATAAGCTGCCCCACATACGCAGACACATCAAAATTGCCCACCATTAGGCCGCTCATGTGTGTGGCCAGGGTAAACTCGCCCACTATTGCGCGGCTGGCATTTACAAAGTATCCGAACATTGTGGAGAAAATTATTTGGGTTAGGTTTATCCATTTAAAATCTCTGCGTAGTACAAAAATTTGCAAAAGTATTAGCGACGCCAAAAATATTGTAACAATTGTCCCCATGGAAATTACTCTGCCGCTTGCTAGGTATGATGCAAGCGGGATGGCGTTTACCGGGGAAATACCCAAGTTAGAGTTTATAGCAAATGCAACGCCAGAGGCTAATATGAACAGGCCAATGGAATAAACCACAACCTGATACGCCAGTTTTTTATAATTTATCGTGCCCATGTTAATCCCTCCATAGCTGTGCGGAATTTTTCTATGATTTCCGCGTCTACTTCTAAATTTGCGTCTGCCATGCCTAAGTCAAACCTTGCGTAAACACTGTCGGTTAGCGGAATCAGGTATATGTATCGCACTTCCGCAAAATCCTCAATGTCTCCTTCTCTGTGAACGTAACCCGTACGTATGTCCATTCGTCTCATATAACGGTATGCCGTTACACCATTTATGTTAACTTGCCGCGGTTCCTCAACAAATGAGGATTTGTTTAAATTGTTGTGCTCGGCAAGGCTTTCGTGGATGTTGTTAAAGTGGTGTACTTCACGCCAAGCAATTTCGTGGATTGTATATCCTTCTGGGAATGGCCAGTATAAAATGCCTACGACCGGTTCAAGAATGGGATTTCCCATCTCTGTATGCTCGCGCTCGTCACCAAGTTGCCAACTTTTGCTTACCAAGGCACTAAAATGTACCTGTGCGAAGTGAGGATTAATTTTGGCTCGCTCCTCAAAAGTCATACCCCATCTGTATTCTGACTGTGCAAAAACTTCTGTGGAACTCCAAAAGTGCCATTCCGTCGGGAATTGGATTTTGTAATTGAAGTCCGAGTCCATTAGCGTGTTTCCGCCTGTGTTATGTAAACCTGTGGGGGTAATTGATGGTATAAACTCCGTCAAATCGTTGCTATATATGGGGTTGGCGGCTTCGTAATTTATAAGTGTTTCAATTATGGGTGGTGCTTCTTCCGCAGATGTATTGGATGGCTGGGGCTTTTCATGTGAACTATTCTCATCGTCGCTCCCACAAGCTGCAGTCAACAGCAGCAGCAGTGTGAATAAAATTAGTTTCTTTAGGTTCATGGTACAGTTTCCTCATCATTTTCTTGGTTTTGAACTTCGTAGCCTTGTTTTAGCAGTTGTCGTAACAGATGGTCGTTTGCTGTAACAGCGTACCCTGACCATATTCCAATGGTGACGAAGTTCGGAATATGAAAAAAGTAAATGTCAATATAAATTATAACGGCAATAAGGGTGGCAAAGATAAAAAACGCCATAAACTGCCGTCTAAACAGCAAGGCGATTAGACCAAAAAAAACGACCGTCCACGAAATGCCATTTTTCACTTTGCGCTTTTTCCCGGTTTCGGGGTGAACTAATCTTGTAAATTTATCCGCCTTCATGTTTATTTTCCTCCTCTTGTGGGGTTGCATTTTCTGTTTCTATAAATTTAGCAGAGAGCACACCCTAATAACATCAAATCTTGCTTGTTTTTCTAAGTCCATCTATTGTTGTATATTGCCGGAGAACATTCTGGTGGATATTAGGATACGTAGACACCTTTGGAAACACAGCATGCCGAAAAACTTGCCGGGCAGATACCGGAATGTTGTTTCCAAAGATGTCTGTTCCCAATTCACATGCTTTGGCGCAATATGTCAAAAATTACATCTCATGCGCTACTTCTTCACCATTTACAATCCGCAAACACCCGGCCGCAAGAGCTTCCAGCTCATACTCGCCCGGCATTACAACCACAGGTGCTATAAACTCCACTCTATCCTTGATAGCTCCCGTAACACGCTCGCTGCGTGTAATGCCACCGGTGAGAATTATCGCGTCAACCTTACCGCATACCGCCACCGATAATGTCGCGATACCTTTAGCGATGCCATAACACATAGCACTTGCAATAAGCTCGGCATTTTTATCGCCTTTTAGAATCATTTCTTCTACGTCTTTCATACTGGCCGTACCAAGATGAGCCTTTAGCCCGCCGCCGCCGCGGATTCGTTTTTGCGCGTCTTTTTTCGATAGACCATTATCATAGCAGAAATCTACAAAATCCATAAGCGGCGCAACTCCCGACCTTTCGGACGAGAAGGGTCCTAGGTCGTCGCCAATGGAGTCTACTAGCTTGCCTTTTTCGTAAACCGACAGCGACACTCCGCCGCCAATATGCGCCAGTACAAGATTAAGCTCTTCGAACTTGCGGCCCACCTGCTTTGCATACTGGATAGACTGCGCGCGGCAGTTGAGCACATGGGATAAACTGCGACGCTTTATTTCCGGGAAACCCGTTACCTTTGCGATGTCTGGCAGTATACCTGCGGATACCGCATCGTAAATGTACGCGCCGCAGTTGGCTTTTTTGGCCATCAAATCTGCAATAAGCGCGCCAAGGTTGGACGCGTGTGCGGCAATGCCCACTTCGTTAGTAAGAATATCCACCATTTTGGGTGTGACTTTGTAGCCGCCGGTTTCGATAGGCGGAAGCAGCCCGCCAATGCCCACAACACCATCAAAGTCTTCCGGGTTTATGCCTTCTTCTGCAAGGCTGTCCAGCACAAATTGCATACGGAAGTCCTTCTGGCTTGAAATTGTCGGAAATTTTTGAATTTCCGCGTGGTCATGTTCGATTGTTTTTGTAAAGACAGGTTCGAGGTCTTTGAAAACACCAATTTTTGTTGATGTGGAGCCCGGGTTTACTGTTAGAATTAGTTTTGACATGTTTACCTCCGAAAGTGAATAGTATCAGTTGGCTATTGTGTGTAGCCCAACTGGAATTTTTGGATTGGATATTGCCAAAAGTTGCGTTATATGTGTAACATGGTATATTATTATAGAAATATCAAACAAAATTTTGATACGCTGTATAAGGAGATGTATTATGGATAATAACGTAATTTTGCATGACATTTGCGAAGAGCAACAGTGCGTAAAATGCGCGGAATACAAAGCAGAAGTAGAAGAGTATCAAATCCTTCTGCTTATTGTAACTTTCATTGGCCCGATAATTGGAATATTAATTGGGCTATTCGCGGCAAAAAAACTTTTGGGAAAACAGCCGTAGTATCGTCAGTTGCAAAAATGCGAAAGCCTATGGAGCAGAGTTTATGAAAGAAAATAAATATGACAATGAAGTATTTTTTAAAAAATACAGCTGCTTTCCCCGTTCCGTAAAAGGATTAAACGCTGCCGGGGAGTGGCATGAATTACAAAAAATGCTTCCCAGCTTTAGTGGGAAACGCGTTTTGGATTTAGGTTGTGGTTTTGGCTGGCATTGTATTTATGCCGCAGAGCAAGGTGCTGCTTCGGTTACCGGTGTTGACATATCCAAGAGGATGCTAGCGGAAGCCAGCAAAAGAACAAAGCATCAAAATATTACTTACATCTGCAATTCTATCGAGGATTACGAATATCCTGACAAAGCGTTTGATGTAACTATAAGTTCGTTGGCTTTTCATTATATCGAGCAATTTGACAGTATTTGTGCGAAAGTAAATAAATGTCTTGTAGACAATGGCATTTTTGTTTTTTCTGTTGAACATCCGATTTTTACAGCACATGGTAAACAGGATTGGGTTTATGATGAAAATAGCAACCCCTTACACTGGCCTGTTGACAACTATTTTGAGCAAGGCAAAAGAGCAACCACATTCCTTGGTGAAGAAGTTATAAAATATCATAGAACACTGGATACGTATGTGAATAGTTTGCTAAACGCGGGTTTTAGTATCACCGGGTTGGTTGAGCCTAAACCGGCTGAAGGCCTGCTGCACTCTGTCCCCGGCATGGCCGATGAACTAAGACGCCCTATGATGCTGCTGGTTTTAGCTCAAAAAATCAACAGATGCAAAGCATAAACATTAATCGATATACATTAGCCAAAATTGGTGCTGTACCGCTAAAGTTAAACTAAGCGGTACAGCACCTGTTTTAATTACACCAACTCCATACCGCGCTTCAATGCTTTCTGGTTAACTTCCACAAAAGCAGGTTTAACATTGTCGGCAATAATCTTATCCCAGTTAATGCCGTCAAGCCCCATTAATTTTATAGCCGCGCCCGCAAGCAAAATATTTAGCGCGCGCGCGTTGCCCACGCCAACGGCCTCTGTTTGTGCGTCAAGCACGGTAGTGTCTGCCTTCGCTTTAAGCTCATCCAAAATTTTATCGGAATAAGTCGCGTTGCCAATTAGTACCGGCGTCGGCTTAATAATTTGGCTGTTAACAACCGCTTTTGCGCCGGGCTTCATATACTCGATCCAGCGCAGTGCCTCCATTTGCTCAAACGCAATAAGAACGTCTGCGCCTCCAAGTTCAATTACCGGAGAATGAACCTTTTCGCCATAACGTACATGCGAAGACACCGCACCGCCACGCTGGCTCATGCCGTGAATCTCGCTCATTTTAACATCGTAACCGGCTTCCATAAGCCCAACCGTAAGAATTTTTGCGGCAAGGATAGTGCCTTGGCCGCCAACGCCTACTAAAAGAATACTTTTCGCCATTTTAAACCTCCGAGTTTGTAATCAATAGGAGCCTTAATTTCAAGCTTCCGAATTTGTAATCAACGAGAGCTTTCATTATCAAGCCTCTACTATTACCGCGCGTGAACATACTTGCGCACATACACTACAGCCTACACATGATAGTTTATCCACTACCGCTTTTTTGCTTTCGTCGCAAATGGACAATGCCGGACAGCCTGCCTTCAGGCATAGCTTACAGCCGTTACACTTTTCATTTACTTCGAACTTTTTCTTGAACATGTCTTTGCCAAACTCAGCATAATCGGTTTCGTGCATTGGCTTTAAGACACATGGATAGCGGGTGATGATTACAGAAGGCTCGTTTAGCGCGTATGCGTCGTCGAGGGCTTTTTTCACCGCTTTAAGGTCGTTAGGGTCTATGGTTACAACATTTTTAGCACCCAAGCCGCGGCATGTTGCTTCTATATCAATCATATGAGCAGGTTCATGTTTGACCGTGTAGCCTGTGCCCGGGTGTTCTTGGTGGCCTGTCATACCTGTGGTGCGGTTATCTAGTATAACGCAAATAGTCTTACTGTTGTTGTACAGCACCTCTATCAAACCGTTTAATCCCATGTGGAAGAACGTCGAGTCGCCCATTATACCCACAACGCGCTTGTCTACACCTGCCGCGTCAAACGCAACCTGGGTACCATGTGCCGAGCTAAACGCGGCAGACATACACACGAGATAGTCGATTCCGTTAAACGGCGGCGCAAAGCCCAGCGTATAACAGCCGATATCGCCTGCCACAACAGTGTTTTTCCGTTTAGCAAGCTCGATAAAGAATCCACGATGCGGGCAACCCGCGCAAAGCACAGGCGGGCGCGGCACAACAAGAGACTTGTCGTATTCCACAGAGCCAAGTGCTGGTTTGCCAACTGATTTGCGGATAACATCCGGTGTCATCTCGTCGTATGGCGGCAAAACCGGCTTGCCGATACACTTGTAGCCGAGACGTTCTACCCATTGCTGCAGGTATGGATCGTTCTCTTCCACTATATATACGGTGTCTACTTGCTTGTAGAATTCGTGCAGTAGCGAATCGGGTAGGGGATTTGTGTAGCCTAGTTTCAAATATGTGGCCTCGTCACCGAAAACTTCTTTTGCAAAGTTGTAGCACATGCCGCTTGAGATAACGCCTGTTTTGCCGCCGTTTGGTGAAGGCTCGATGTAGTTAAGCGGAGTTTTGTTGGTGTACTCCACCAGCTTGTTCATACGATCTTCCACCACCACACGGCGTTTTTTTGCAAGTGCCGGAACGGCCACAAATTTTGCAACTTGTTTTTCGTAAGGGATTGGAGTAAATTCCTTGCGGTCTACAAGGTTTACAATACTCTTCGAGTGACAAAGTCTGGTTGTCATTCTTACAAGCACCGGAGTGTCGTACTCTTCGCTTAGTTCGTACGCGGTTTTTACCATGTCGATACATTCTTGGGAATCGGAAGGCTCGAACATCGGCAGTTTTGCGGAAACCGCATACCAGCGGTTGTCCTGTTCGTTTTGGGATGAGTGCATGCCCGGCTCGTCTGCCGTAATAACCACACAACCGCCGTTAACGCCCGTATACGCAAATGTAAAAAGTGGGTCTGCCGCTACGTTTACGCCAACATGCTTCATAGAGCACATACTGCGCACGCCCGCAATGGATGCACCGGCTGCGGCTTCCAGCGAAATTTTTTCGTTTGGTGCCCACTCGGACACGATTTCTTTGTAAGTTGCTATGTTGGCTAAAATTTCCGTACTTGGTGTGCCCGGATACGCCGAGGCAAAAGCAACACCGGCTTCATATGCACCGCGTGCAATGGCCTCGTCGCCTGTCATAAGAGTTCTCATGAGATTGGATTCCTCCTAGATTTATGATAGTTTGCGGGGCTTTTACCTAGACAATCTAATTTGCAATGCTTTACAGGCGATTAATAATCGCCCCTGCGAAAAACGGCTTGACCGTGCTAAAACATTACAAACGTTATATGTAGCCCTATATCAAATTATAGCGCAGATGCTTATATTAGCTAAGCATTTCTATTCGCGTGTTGTGTTTTAGTGTGGCCATTGTAGTAGGGGCGGTTATTAACCGCCCGCAGATTACCAATTCTTCAAATGGTGATTGTATTACAAATTAAATGCCGTTAAGGCTTTGCCCCAAGGTCTTGCAACGGTCTTACCCAGCCGCCAACGTTAACAAAAACGAAAGCAATTTCTCCTCGGCCGTAGCTCCACGGCTCGTGAGCACAATCGGCACTTTCGCACCAAGCACACACCCTGCCATTTTTGCGCCGCCAAGGTACAGTAAAGCCTTTGTCGTTACATTGCCTGTAGCAATATTTGGCATAAGAAGAATATCCACATTCCCTGCCAGCTTGGATTCGAAGCCTTTAATATTTGCAGACTCGGCACTAATAGCAAGGTCAAACGAAATCGGGCCTTCTACATAGCAGCCGTTTGTGCTTTTGGCAAGCTCTGCCGCGTCTACGGTTTCGGGCATTTTTTCGCTAACCGTCTCAACCGCGCACAGACAGGCGACTTTAGGCTCGGCCATGCCTAGCTTGTGCATAAACGAAACCGTATTTTCCAAAATAGACTGCTTTCCAGCCAAATCGGGATTTGGATTTATCCCACCGTCGGTGATAAACATCAGTTTGTGGTACGCTGGGCATTCCACTACCGCCAAATGGGACATTAGCCCACCTTGCCGTATGCCGGTTTCCTTGTTTAAAACGGCTTTTAGCAAAGTAGCGGTGCCGAGTTTGCCCTTCATAAGAATATCCGCCTCACCGGCTCTGCAAAGTTCTACGGCTTTTGCGGCAGACTCTTCATCGCTTGAGGTTTCTACGATGGTTGCGTCGGCAATATCAAGCCCAGCTTCGGCACATGCGGCTCTAACCTTCTCACCGTCACCTATCAAAAAATACTTAACATCGAGATGGTCTTTAAGTTCCTTTAGTGCCTCGGTGGTGTTAACATCTTCCGCCGCCGCAATTGCAATTGCCTTTTGGCCCTTTCCTTTTGCAAGTTCCTTCAAGGCATCAAAATTTTTTAACATATAAAGCTCCTTACAGTACGCACGCCATGTGCGCGGGATACGATTTGTGCCGGGATGTTTCACCCACACTGCCTAGTGCAAGCAATAAGTCTGTCAGACGTGGTGATGACCCCGGCAAAATCGACTAATTTTCTTATGGTAAAAATGCCAGCGCATTAGGGAAAAATCTCGCCAGCAGCCCAAACACAAGAATAAAGAACATAATTGCGGGAAGTACATACGCCATGTAGAAATGCGCTCGCGTTGGGAATTTCCAACCGTCGCCGGTATTCATTTCAGCGATAAAATTGTTCCAGCCCCACCCCTTTTTGCTTGCGACAAACAGGATGAACACAAAGGAACCGAATGGCAATATTACTTCCATTACAAGAAATGTAAAAAATGCGCCGACATGTGCAAATCCAAGATCTGTCATTCCCATATTACGCCACGCGTCAAGCCATATATTGCGCCCAAGTGCGGCAGGCAAACAAAGCAGAAGCAGCGCACAGAAGTTAATGAGAACAGACTTTTTGCGTTCCCAACCAAACTTATCCATACATAGGGCAACGATACCTTCGACTACCGCAACTGCCGTCGAGACAGAAACAAATGCCAAGCCTAAGTAGAACAATATCGACCATAATTGGGATGCAGGCATATGGTTAAATACGTTAGGCATAACTACAAATAATAGGCCTTCTCCCGCCCCGGCAGGTATGCCAAAAGCGAATGCCGCCGGGAAAATCATAAGCAAGCACAAGATGCCTACCGCGTAGTCGATAGCACAAACAGCAAAGCCGTCCTTGAAAAGCCTTTTGTTTTTGTTCATATAAGAGCCAAAAACCGCCATACTTCCCATACCAACGGATACAGAGAATACGGCCTGACCAAGAGCCATGTGGGTGGTTCTGAACACACCATTATCCAAAATGCTGTAAAAGCGTGGTACTAATATGAATCTAACGCCCTCAATAGCACCGGGGAGTGTAAACGCTCTGATAATTAAAACAATCATCAGGAAGAAAAATACGGCCATAAAGTATTTACCAACAAACTCGATGCCCTTCCGAAGTCCGAAGTACGCGGCAAGGAAGCAGCCAGCTAAAATGATAATGGTTAGTCCAACGGACAAACCGGCGTTGCCTGTCATGTTAGCAAACGCGGCCGTTACTTCTTCTGAAGATGCACCTACCAGAGTACCTCTAAGGCTTTGGAACAAGTAGTACAGCGCGAAACCGCAAATTAGAGTGTAGAACATCATAAGCAGATAGTTGCCGGCCATCATAAAATAACTGTTAAGGTGCCATTTTGTGCCTTTAGGCTGCAGTTCTTGAAAAAGCCCTGCAACCGATTTCTGGCTGGCGCGCCCAACCGCGTATTCTGATACAAGAACAGGCAAACCCATTACGAAGATGAATATACCCACCATTAGTACATAAAGTCCACCGCCAAATTCCCCTGCGCGGAACGGCATAAGCCATATATTACCAAGACCAACAGCACAGCTAACCGATACTATAATAAATGAAAGTCTTGAACTAAACTGTTCACGTTTTTTTTCCATAGAGTTAATTCCTTTCTAAGCTAATATTACTTGCGCTTATCATCAACAATTTTTGCGGCGTATTTGTCAGCCGCTAGGTAATTGGGAATACCTTGTTCTTTTGCAAATGTTAACACATCGATAACATTTTGATAAATTTTGTCTACCATTTCGTTGCAGAGTTCGTCTGTGTGTTTTCTTTCTATTTCCAATACAATAGAAATAACGCCGCCGGCATTTACAACATAGTCCGGCAAGTACATGATGTTGGCGGCCTGAATGGCGTCGCCTGCCGCGTCGTTTACAAGCACGTTGTTAGCACCGCCGCAGATTATTTCAAATTTAAACTTGGGTACATCTTCCGCTTTAATAATCGCGCCCATTGCGTTTGGCGCAAAAATATCGCAGTCTACAAAAAGGATTTCTTCCGGCTTAACTGCTGTCGCGCCAAACTCTGCCACTGCGTTGTCAATCGCCGCTTGGTTGATATCTGTTACAATCAGCTTTGCACCATGCTTATGTAACCACTCGCAAAGACCATAACCAACCTTGCCTAAACCTTGCACCGCCACGGTTTTGCCTGCAACATCGTCAGAACCCCAACGCAGTTTTGCTCCTGCCTGCAAGCCTCTAAAGACGCCGCGGCTTGTGTAAGGAGATGGATCGCCGCCGCGGCCTTCGCCGCTAACACCCGCCATGTACTTGGTAACAGTTGCCATTGTTCTTACGTAGTCTTCTGTCATGTTAACGTCTTCGCCTGTGGTAAATTTTCCGCCAAGGCCATCTACAAAGCGTGCGTACGCAAGAAGTAACTCGTCTGTCACTTTTGCAGGATCGCAAATAATAACGCCTTTTGCGCCGCCGTAGTTTAAGCCCGCAACGGCGTTTTTGTTTGTCATCCCACGTGACAGGCGCAGCACATCAAACAGTGCGTCCTCGTCGTTTGCGTAATTAACAATGCGCGTGCCGCCTGTTGGTGGCCCCAAAGCAGAGCTGTGGATTGCGATGATGGCATTAAGACCCGTTTTTGCGTCGTAACAAAAGTGGATTTCCTCTGTGCCGTACTCTTTCATTTTTGCGGTGATCATTGTGCATTCTCTCCTTTAAAAATGTAGGGTGCAACATATAGCTGCCCACAAGGTAATATATCGCATTTTTATAAAAAGCGCAAGAAGTATTTCCCGAAAATACATTAAAGAGCATAAAATGTTGGGAACTTGTTTTGTGTGTTTGCGCATATTTCACAAAGGAAATTGAAATTTTGCACGCAGTCGTTGTTTTGCGTGAATGGTGGGAGAATAGATTTAGTCGAGAAAAAATTGTAACTAACTGATTTTTTTTCTATTGCTTTCCTAAATATATGTAAAAAATTGTGTGCAAATATTTAAGTTTTGTTTTTGCAAGATTTGCTTTAACCAAAGGCCGTAGATATTTCAACTGGTGACTGTGAGTCACCAGTTGATTTTATTTGCTGCGTATCCTTACTTAAGATTTATCGTCATAAAATATGTTTATTTTTTAAAATGTATAATTTTACCATCTGCGGGGTGTGTGGCTTTTACCTGAATAAATAACCCCAATAACCCAGCAAACATGCAGAAAATGCCGAAATTTGCTCGCCATATTTTTTGTTGCAATTTCTCAAAAAAACTTCTTGACAATTGCCCCAGTAGTGTCTATAATAGCCTTTGTCTCTACCGCACGGTGGAGCGCGAAACTGGCAAGAAAGCCAGCCGGAATCGGTGCTAACAAGCTGTCTAACGCTTA
>Ga0123352_10016913_pt1 | contig 11624 bp, 10 predicted proteins | sample TergutLab28metaG_FD_89700 | JGI IMG/M metagenome (GOLD analysis project Ga0123352, IMG submission 89700) | Labiotermes labralis P1 segment gut microbial communities from Petit-Saut dam, French Guiana - Lab288 P1 | ecosystem: Host-associated > Arthropoda: Insects > Digestive system > Gut ...
CAAGTGAGATTCATCACCAGATCTGTCAAGTGTATGGTGACAATGCGATGAGTGATGGCATGGTTAGGAAATGGGTTCGGATGTTCAATGAAGGACGAGAGAATGTGCAGGATGAGGTGTGAAGTGGGCGTCCATCTTTGTTGAATGATGATTTGGTGCGTAAGGTCAATGAAAGAGTGTGTGATGACGGATATTTCAAAATTTCTGATTTGTCCCTGCACTTTCCTCAGATTTCAAGGACTCTACTCTATGACATTGTCAGTAGTCATTTGGGTTATCGGCGGCTGCATTGTATGAGGAGGGTATACAAAAACTTGTGTCCCACTATGATAAGTGCCTCAATAATGGCGGTGAATATGTGGAAAAATAGTTTGAAGAAATGCGCATAAAAAATCTCTACCACATCTCTTACATCTTGCTGTAAAAACTGGCAACCATAGATATTGGCAAGCATGTGTTCTCCATTAAGTCCATGGCAGGAAAGCGGAAACATTAAAATTATATTGTTATATAAGTTTTGGCTCCCTCCTGGGACAGTCATTCTTCAGAAGCTAGTGGAGAAACCCCCCACGTGCTGTGAACTTGAAGATCATTGTCATGTTCACAGGAGACTGCCACTTGTTTATCCTGAGCCACATTACGTCAGTCCATTCCCTTGCAGCTGATCTCTGAAACATCCATTTTAATAACAATATCTTTCCATCCCTCGCTAGGTCTTAAGTGTGGTCTCTTTCCTTCACATTTTGCCTCCAAAACCCTGTATTGATTTAAATTCTGCCCCATGTGTGCCATATGCCCTCCCCATTTTGTCTATCCTCCTTGATTTATTTACTACACAAAAATTTTTATGTGTACTTAGGCTGTTAATTGTATATCTGCTCCAATTCAACATAAAATTGTCATTTGTCATCACTTTTATCCTCAGTTGGGGCATGTGCATTCAGAGCATTAATGACACTAGTGACCTGTTACCATTGTATTGACACCAAATCAGGACAGACTCTGCTGTCTTAACTGCTGCTATGATTTTTTTATTCGGAAAGAAGAATGTCCCTCTGATGTTTTTCAGTACTGTTCCCATAGAGAAAAGTATAATCCTCTGCTTGTTCATTGCTGCCCTTGTCCCATCTGACCTCCTGTTCTCCACAAAATTAAACCCATACTTTACCAGTTTTCATGCAGCTCTCTGCAGTGACCCTGACCTGTAAAGACAGCTCACAATCCAAGTTTCAAATCTAATGTACCGTTTGCATTGCTTAGGTGTACCCAAAGATTCTATCCAAGTCCCCTTGTAACTTTTCATAACATGTTGATTTTTTATGGGAGCAACATGTCACCTCTCACCCAACCCCCAAGTTGGGTGGTCAACCCTTATCAGCTGTCTGTGTCCACTTAGTATAGTTTGAGTTGTCCTCTATATCTGGAGGTTATCTCTGTCACCTCCAGTCTGAGGACATGCCATGCTGTGGGGATGGAGGTTTCCTTAACATGGGACATTCGATAAGCTACTGATTTTATTTCTCTGGTACTGAGAGCCCTCCCAGTATACAAACATTGAGAAGTAATTTTGACATCCATTTTCTTTCTTCTTATTTTGTGAGCATTTATTAATTATGGTATCCTTGCTATTACATTAACTCTACAATAATGCTTATCTCTCTTCCCTGTGTAAATTGACTGACTATGGGCTGGACGGTCTGGGATCGAATCCTGGTGGGGATGAGATTTTCCGCCCATCGAGACCGGCCCTGGGGCCCACCAAGCCTCCTGTAAAATGAGTACCAGGTCTTTCCAGAGGGTAAAGTGCGGCCGGGGCACACCGCTGACCACTCACCCCTTTCTAGTGCTGTGGTCATGGAAGAGTAGAGCTACCTCTGCCCACTGTCTGGGCCACACCTGGCCTGTAACAGGATCACTTTACCTTTTTACCTGTGTAAATGCAGTTGTAAAAACCAGACTTAAACTTCTGAGGGCTTAAGATGCTGTGGGGGTTGTACAGATGATACATGTTTGCAAGGCTGCTAGCAAATAAGGGTTGGTCACAGGTGATCATGTGGTTGCAGTCTACAGTGAGCTCAGTAGGACATATTCAGGGAGCAGCATGACAGAACTGATGCATTAAAACAAATAGAGAAAGTTTAGCTTGTTTAAATGCCAACATTTTGAGTGCAGAATACATGATATGTAACACTGATACTGGCATTTAGGGATCCTGATAGCAGCATTCAGTGAACAGCACTACTTTGGAAGTGATATTTGTGTCACCATCAAGAGAGTGTCCCAACATACTCACAAGGGGTGTCTTGATGTGTGACACTGGTTGTCCACATGTGGCCCATATTCTTTAGGACATCCTGTGCTTCATGCACTGGAATGTGTTGGAGTATTTGCCATACAGACTGGACGTTACACCATGTGACTTACATATGTTGCTCCCTTCAAGAAAGTGCTGAATATGTAGAGTGGAGTTGAACAAAGACATCAAGGCTATGGTAGTGCTGCGGTCCAGGGAGTTCTTTGCAGTGGGGATCCAACAGCCAATATGTTGGTGGAATGTCTCAGCAGCCATGGGAGCTATATGCAATGTCGTCTGCTTGATCCAAATAGGTTTCACTTGAATGAGCTTCAAATTAGATACCATCATACTCCGTAATTAAGACACCAGAATAGTTACAGAAATTGGGTCAAGGAATTACTTTTTTTGTAGTGAAATAAGATTTTTGAGATGTATTCTTCAATATATTTTGTGGTGGTGGCAGTAGCTCCTGGGTAGATGGTGCCATGTTTGTAAGAAAGGTACAGCCAGTTTGCACTTCAGTTACCATAACCACTTTGTGGGTGGGACAACAGGAAGATTTCCACAAGTGCACCATTTGTTTCACATCCCATAATTGATTCATAATTCAGAGGGCCATCTGTGAAAATGGCTCGCCCTGGATACTGTATTAGCAATCAGAATTTCTGAGAATAGCCCTACAAAAGAAGATATTGTCCAGAGTCAACATTGCAGTTCCACTGTTTGTCCTTTCACTAGTAATGTGTTCATACCTACACAAAACATAATCTGTCAGGAAAGCACTTTGTAGAGGATAAGGGTGTTTCCTACAGACATGATGTAAATTCAAGGGTGTGAGTGCGGAATCCATTAGTGTTCCACTGGATAATGTTCGTGAGTGGAGTGTGGGATGTATCTGTCTTCTAATTCTTGTTCCACTTTTTTTATAGGCTGTGAACGCTGTATTCATATGCAAGTCCTCACATTGGCTGGGGCACCCTCCTGGACAACTTGACCCTGATGAAATGTCAGTAACTGCTTACCCAATAACAAGGTACATCTTGGAAGACTTGTATCTTCAACAGCACTATTGTGAGACATCAAATCTAGCAGGCCAAACTTACCTGAGGGTCTCACATTCCAAAAACAAACATGATGAGGCCTTTTCCCATGTACTTTAAGTCCTAAAATACCATTTATTTCCTAGTACTGTTGAGCTGATTAAGGACACTACAATGAAGGTAAGTTACTGTTTTGTTGCTAAACCTACTTGAAATTAATGTGAGGCATACATGGACACAGTTTACTTAAATGTGTTTATTTATGTATTTAGTTATTTTTCTTTTCATCCTATAGATCATTACAAAATGATAATGGACATGTCAAGAGATTATAATAAAAGTAATAATACATGAGATTTAAGGAATCAAATGCATCATACTGATATAAAGTACAAATAATTATAAACAGCACCATTTTATAGGTTAAGGATCAGGAGTCATAAATCCTTCCATAGAATAAAAACTCTTTTAATGTAAAAAGTTAATCATTTACTTGAATTTCATTATGCATTTAACACTTTTAATTTCATGAGAAAGTTTCATATAAAGTTTGTTAGATCTGAATTCAGGTTGTTATGTTGGCTTGTATTGCTTTCACTTCTCATTAAAGTCAAACAGCAACAGTTTTCTCATTGAAATTTACTTTTAAGCAGAACTGAGGTACGCTTTTTGTCTTATTTGCACATTTGGGGTTTATTTAAATTTTTTAAAGGAAATGGCCATTCATTTTTGCATGAAGAAACAAGAATGGGTCATAATTTTTTGTAAATACTGTTGTATATTCTGTCTATGTGAAGTAAATTAACTTCCAGTGCCACAAAATAAACCGTATGCACAGCTTTGTGTGCGTGTGTTTACAATTTATACAATTAAGTATTAAATGCGTGATGCATCTGTTGGTTATATGCTGTAAATATCTGCAAAATGCATAGTATGCACAGGTTAAAGACTTTGTGAGCGCGTCCATGCATGCACATGCTCATGTGCATTTTTCTAGGGAGGGGGTTCACAGCTTTCATCAAATTCTCAAAGGGGCTATGATCTAAAAAAGGTTAAGAACCAGTGTTTTAGAAGCACACAAATTAACATGTTTTGCTGCAATAAGGGAACTTAATGTTCAAAATATGGATGTGCCTTTTATTTTGCAAATGTAGGTATAAACAAATATAAATACTGTTTACTGTTTACTGTACAAATACTGGATTCCCCTTAATGGCAAAGCATGATCAAAATATAAGTTCCTAAAAAAAGCCATAAAATCATATTTTTTCTTTCTGTAATTCACTTATGCTGCAAATGACAGGTCAGAATCTTGCAAAAACATGCTGACAAGAAGAGCAGCTGCACTATGTTGAATGAATGTTAGGTCAGGCAGTTGAAGTAGATATGTAGCATGATTGGTAGCAGCAGCTAGCACTTCAGCCTTCTCTGGAACCACTCGCTCATGGAACTTGAGCAAATGGTGCTTCAGAGTGTCAAGATGAAACACAAGTGCATCGTGAAGAAGGGCCAGATCATCTTTTGTAGCCAAAGTTGTCATATGGCCCAGAGTCAGACATATCTGGAAAACCCGAGAAGAGGAATGTCAAAAGATGCATGTGTACAGTGTCAATGAAGGTATGATTCTGTTGGTGAATTAAAACTGTGTGACTGCTCCATGCAGTAACAGTGGTTCCCAAAGTGTGCTCTGCAGATCCCAAGGGATCTGTGACCAGTTCCCAGGAAATCTGTGGATACATTTCTGTAATGGCTACTTTGAAGTTGACTTATATTTAAATTGAAGGAATACCATTTTTTTAAAAATAATCGTGGCACTTCTTTAATTGGCAATGGGTATTTCATATGAATGTTAGAATACCTAATTAAGAAACCCCCTGTACCCATGATGCAAGTGAAAATCAGTTAAGGTAAAAGTGGGCAATGCATTGTTACTTTGGTACTGGTATGTACTCAAAGCTATTTAAAATTAGTTCTGAGATGTAAATATATAAGTTTGGATACCTATCATCTGGACATACTATATTTACATAAACAACGATGCGAGGATCTGTAATTATTTTTAGAAGCATAAGGGGGTCCATGAACAAAGCTGGATAACACGGCAGTATCACATGCGATACGCCAATGTGATTTAGCTACTTGAGCAGAGTGTACCTGTTTTTGCAGTAGTCAGAGATTCTGAATGTGGATGCTGTGAATAGCTACATTAAAAGGCAACTTCACACTTCTAATTGCATAAATTTCTAGCCCTTCAAATCCACTATTATTACGGTTATGTTACTTATTTCCTCATAGAATTGATTACTTAAGTAAAGATTCAGTCTGCACTAAGTTTGATGGATATCACCTCAAAGTTTTTGGTAGTTGCATTTGTAATTAATGACCTAGAAACAATATTTTGTATATAATGCTTAGGTGTGTTCATGATCCATCTTTAGTTGTACAAAATTTCACATGTCTAACTCCAGTAGTGCATTAGTTAATGTTATCAAGCTGAATGCTAAAGAAAAAAATGTACATGGCAGCTGTGTAATTATGTTATAGTACACAAAGATTGTGTTTTGAAGGCTATCATCATTCATCATTTCAGTACCCTAAATTAAGTGTCATTAGTGTCACTTCCACACATCTGTGTATCCATCTTTTTATTACTGACTGTAGGAAATTAAAGATGAAATATCTTTATCACAAAAATACAACTTGCTGCTTCAGATGCAGTCTCATTCCACAAGCAATTGTTACAGCAGATACAAGCCACACTGTGGAGTAGGCACAGTAATGAACCAGTCAAATTGCAATGGTCCTGTAGCAGTTACTTTGTCCAGTGCTGCAACCACTGTGTGCAAGATTTGTGTGGCATCACTCTGCTGGCAGAATTATACCTGAAGGTAGTTCCACGGAGTTTATCAAAAATAGCTAATGCTACACAAAAATATTTATCCCATTTCTAAACCTTTGCCAGAACATTTTTCAGTATTCTCCATAGTGTATGATATACACTCAGCAATATTTAAATTCCATCCACTTTAAGTTTTGTATTACCTTTATGGTAAGAAACAAAATTAAAGTAAAGTAAAATTAGAGGGACGGTAGTGGGCAGTTTTGCAGATGTGTGGTTCTGAACACCCCATGAAAATCAGCAGCCTTGGTTGAGCGGGTTCATGCTTTCACTGAATGTAATGTACATGGCTGGATGAGCTGCACTTGAGTCTAGCCAGTAAAGTGCTCATTGCTTCATCTCACATCCAGTCTGTATATCAGTAGTAACTTTCAAATTTAAAAGTAAACTGAAAGAACAGCTCGGTTGCCCTGTGTCATGTTTCTAAGCACTAATAGTACTTAAAATATACTTAGTAACAGTACCTGATCCAGAAGATTGTCACGATGCTTGTATTCACTAAAATCTTCCATATTCTCTGAATTATCAAGTCCATTGAGTAAAGCAATCCATGTCACAATGTAGAAGGAACCATACTGCTCTCTACTTGATGGGACTGACAATGCTAAAGCAGCATGGATCCGTACTTTAAAATTTGGAACATCCTGCACCAACTTGGTTAAGGTAATAAATACTGTGTTCTGAAAACAAAATAAATTAATCAGTTGGGTATACAAGATGATGCACATGCAGTAATTGTGCTTTCGGTGCCTTCTTTTCTATGATTACTTAGTACCATGAGCAGCCAGATAATTATGAGTGAACTTCTTGTTTAAACATAAGCTACACATATTTGTAAAGTGAAGAAGTTTTATTATTTAAATTGAACCACGAATTTGGTAATCTCTCTTTTTTTTTTTTTTATTTTATGGCAGGGGTGCAAAAATTTTCCAAAAATCTAGAAGCCACTTCACATTTCAAGGTACCGGAACGGTGAAATGAAGCAAGTTTCATACCGAGGGCCATCACATATTAGGTGCATTTGTTCACCCCTATTTTATGGTATCATAATACTTGAATGAACAATGCTCCACCTGCAGAGTAGCCCCATCAATGTACATGTTAACTCCTTACCTTCCTGAATAAGAATTTGTGAGGTGGGAATATGTTCAACTTTTGTTAGTCTTTTTTTGTTGTTGTTGCAGAATATGAATCATGATAGCTGTATAAAGTCTGTATTTACTATTCTATCTGACAGGGGTAAGAAACAAAACACTGCAGCTTGTGTAATAACTGATGAGGAGTTACATCTTTGAAATACAGAATGTCTATCATTTTTTTTGAGCATTAGACATTGCAGATATGAAATGTGGAATGTCAAATGCAATGTAGGCCAAATACAAGGAATATGCCAAGTTTCTGAATTTGTAACTCCCTAGTGATCTCCATTCATCTGTTTGTTTGGAGTCACCAAACTAAATTCTGATGCATGTACATTTAACACAGACTGTTGTATGTTAAAGGAACAAAAATATACAGGAAATTACATGCACATCTCACCTGCCAAGCAGAACTGTCCAAGTATAAGGCATTATTTCTCATCATGTTTCCGATGGCATAGCATGCATTCCATCTCACCTGGAATAAAAAACACTACTCTTATCTGTACTGTATTTATTCCCAGTATGCACCAGTACTAGTCTGATGAGGCACATACAACAAGAAGGTGCAGGCGTGAGGCAAGTCCTTCACTTCAGGGCAAGTTGTAGAAAGAAGTAGCACAGAAAATGGGAGAATTCCAAAGACTTTCAATAATACTTTTTCATTATATTACACGTAGTTATATTAGAGATGGTACTGTCCATTTTATACATGTACATAACCACTATGCAAAAGTAGTAATCACCATATGATGTTCTGAGTTCCTCATGGCAGTGAATATGAAGATTATGATACAAACTTTCTTCCAAATGTTTTACATGTGATGAACATTTAGTGAGCAAAGTTCCAGATGTGTGCTGAAACATGCAGATTGTTAAGTAAACTGTGCATTACTGTTGTCCTACATCAAACGCATCAGAAACTTGACAAATCTTAGTTAAGTTCCCATGTATGAAATTTCAAAATCCGTTTGGGAATTCTTTATGTGTTGCATGTGCAGACGGACGAACAAAGCACACCCTGCAGGAATGTCAGCATGTCTGAAAACCAACTTTTGAGAATGGATGTGTTACAGACAGTTTTAAGCATGACCTTTATACCTGTGGTTGAGCTGTTAGTAATAATTTGCATTATTTGTCTTTATTTATAGTTCACTTAAAGACGCTGATGGTAGCTCTGACTAGGCCCAGACCCATACACAGCTGTAGTGAAGGCCATTTTTAATTAACAATTTTGGTTTAAAACTTGTAACTTAGATTAGAAAATTTTGTTACATACGTACGTGCAGGAAGTGAACAGCCATGCACTTTCATTAATTCAGCGAATACCTATGCTGTTCATTGGACTTAGAGGCATTTGTACATCTGAAAGTGATGTGACAGTTTGCTAAACTTTGTGGAATGGCTGACCTTACGCTTCGCCTCTATATAAACCAGTACGCCCTGTAAACGACCTCTTAATATGCATTTTATACGCAACGTACATGTACATGTACATTGATTTGCGGCAGTTATTAGGTATCCAGAGTTGTTGAAGAAGACTATAAACACAGAACCAGTATACAATCTTTACCCGTAGTATTTGTCGATACAAAGTTTGGTGGAAGTCAAGCCCCATTCCGACAGACACTACAACATTAATGAATGGCCAGACAGAGGTTTTCTATTTTTTTTTTCCTCACTCTTTTCAAGGCAGTACCTTAAATCAGGCCAAGGCAATTTCATTCAGCATCCTTCACAGTACATCACTGAATTTGACTCTATATAACCTGTATATTTAAGAAAGCATTTGTTAAGTAATGTGAAAAAAATTCCACACAATACTCAAGGACATTTTTTATATAAAAATGCACAAAGCTATACATAACAGCATGCAAAATGTAATTCACAATACCCGTTACCGTACCTTCATGTTCTTTCCTGTTGTATTCTGCACCATTACAGCGATAGCTTTATTACTACATTCTCTAAAATTACGGTCCTTCATCATGTCCTCCGTTACCAGTCTTATAAAATTTCCAACTGCTCTCACAGCACAAGACCGTACCTGCACAAAATAGTTTTATATGCTATGTCAGTGCCAAGATTCATCTCATTACTTGATCAATATATTTAAAAAAATGTTTATTTTCTAGATGCACATTCATTAGTTCTTGAACCAAGATAATTTAGGTTTCATTCTTTATGTATATCACTGTATCAACAGTCCTGTTGTTTGGATATATAGGAAAAATACTGTAATGGAAATATTTGAACTTATAACTGATCCATTTTTTTTTTGTTTGGCCTGGTTTCTTTCATTTTGCTCTTTTACTCTAATAATGGTATACAGGTGGCGTGCCAGGTGGCTAGTCCATAACAGTGGAGAGCAAGGTTTATTTCAGGGAATATAAGGGGGTAGGTGTTAGGTGGTGGATGTACAGCCTTTATTGTAGAGGAATTTGTGATAAAAAAATTTAACACTCCAAAAAAAATAATATCACTTCAATGATCAAATAATTGAGAACCAAATATATTTTATGAACAGTGCCAATACACCATCTTGTCTCTACTACATTCCCAGTGGTTGGATTGCAGGACCTTGAATGAATCTGCCACTTCTGTGTTTTCTCATTTCCTTCCCACAGCTAACGTAATGGCCTGGTTTCTCTCCCTGTATATGACCTTCACGACCCCCCAATGTCCCAAGTTCTTTTCGATATGGGGTGCCGGCCGCTATAAACCTCTCATTCCCACACACTACTTCCATCCTCCTCACAAGGACCAAAGTATACGGGTACAAACTATTATTCACAAAAAAATCATATCTGTAACTACTCAGCACTTTAAGGACTGCTACTGTTATACATTGTCTGTGGATGCAACACTGCTCTTATTTGTGTATCAGGTTTCTATAAACCTTAAAGTTATTGTTGAGGACAAATATTTTGGTTTATGGATCAGTGTGTTCTAGGTTTTATTAACTGTTAGCAGTTAAAGTATTTTCCCCTTATATGGCATGTTAGCTCAGTATCAAGATGACAGCCATGTTAGGAATTGGCTGGCCACGTGTTGCTAAGACTGACTAGTGGAAACGTTGTCAATGTTGGTGGCACGCATTGAGGTCATTTTCTTAAAAACTGTCTGGGATTCAAAGGCTGAATGAGCACCAGTGAATCCAGTCCTTACGAGTTTCACCCTTACATGATGTGACTATGTGATATCTTCAGTAAACTGCATGTCAGCCTCCCATAAATCCAACCCCTCGTCTGTACTTCGGGGTATCGTGGACTTGTACACTACTCTACCCTGGGTCATGTGGGAGGCGGTAACAGTTGTGGAGGGCATACCCTGATGAGGGTTGCTACAACACAGGCTGGCTAATGGGGCTCTGGTCTACCCAAGCCAAGGTGGAAGGTATTGGGCTGAAGGCTGCATGGCACTGGAGTAGAGACTGCAGTATCTTAAACGATCCCCTTAGGGAACCAGGCCGCACCCCACTGTATGTAGGCCTTCTGTCCACATGGGGCTCCATAATTAACCACTGGCTCTGGAGATGAAGCTTCTCTCTCCATAGGGACCCTGATGGGGAACGTGGGGGGGGGGGGCATTTACTGGGACTTTGGGGGGGGAAAGGTGAAGAAGAAAATTCTGGAGACAGGCACCTCTTGCCACAGGGGCCTGTTGGGGAACCTGTGGAGTCCGCTGACTGAGTATTTTAAGAGATAGATGGAGGGCTCTGGAAAGGGAGCATCTCCCTCTGTGCCAGCTGGGTTAGGGGAGCTCCTTTCTGGGAATTTGGAAGGACATGGGGAGGAGGGCTCAGGGGGCGGACATCACCGCATGGCGGTTCATTAACTGGGAACTCCGAGAGATAGCTGTAAGGTGTCTCTGGAAACGGGGCATCTTTCTCTATGGGAGCTCTGTTAGGGGAACCTGGAGAGAGGACTCCTTTGCTATGGGCCCTGAAGGTTATGAAAGGAAGGCTCTGGGCATGGGCATCTCTCTTTATGGGGGCTCAGTTGGGCAACCTGGAGTGGGCTCATCTACCAGGGACTTTGAGATATGGTTGAAAGGGGCTCTGAAGTTGTAGTGTCTCTCTCTGTGGGAGCTCTGTGAAGGAGAACCTGGAGGGAGGACTCCCTTGCTGGGGACCCTGAAGGATATGTAGAAAAGGCTCTGGAGATGGGCACCTCTTTCCATAGGGGCCCCATATGGGGAACCTGGAGGAGGGCTCGTCTACCAGGGACTTTGAGAGAAGGATGAAGGGG
>Ga0123352_10016914_pt1 | contig 11624 bp, 5 predicted proteins | sample TergutLab28metaG_FD_89700 | JGI IMG/M metagenome (GOLD analysis project Ga0123352, IMG submission 89700) | Labiotermes labralis P1 segment gut microbial communities from Petit-Saut dam, French Guiana - Lab288 P1 | ecosystem: Host-associated > Arthropoda: Insects > Digestive system > Gut ...
TACAAAAGAGGCTCGGTCGCTGGTTGGTCAACCAGCATGGGGCTCAATGGCGTGGTCTTGGTGATACCCAAAGACAGGCTCGAGAATTTATCTCGGGACCCAGTCTGGTTACCAGGGCTAAATTTTTTACCTTTAATATGACTCAATCCGGGGCTGCAACTGGCCTTCTTATGGGTCATAACACCCTGAGGAGACATATTTACTTACTAGGGCTGCTTGACAGTCCCTTGTACAGGAAAAGTGCGGGGTGAGAGAGGAAACCTCAGCCCATGTTCTTTGTGAGTACGAGGCTTTGGCCTCTCTCAGACATGCATATCTGGGCTCCTTTCTCTTGGAGCCAGAGGATATTAAGAGTTTAGGCTTGGGGGCCATCTGGAACTTTAGTAAGGTTACAGGGCTCCCATGATTCAATATGGAGCACAAAGGTCCTGTTAAATCAAGGCTTCGTTGCACTGGGGCTGAGAGGCCCCGAACCCAAATGCAAATCAATCAATCAATACCTTCAAGGCATTGCGTTACATAATGTTTACTCAATTTAGAGCATTGTTTTTGCATTAGAATAAAGTTTGTGTTGAAAATTGTGGCAGTAAAATTTATTCACAATGAAAAATACTTATGTAATTGATGAACATGTCATAAACATGGTTCTTACCCAAATCCACGATTATGAAGGTATTATTGTGGATGGAAGCTTTTCATTGTCCTGTTCCATAGCCCTCTTTGCAGTGCTGTCTTGTTACTCTTCACATGTTTAAACTGAAAACATTCAGTCTTACTTCTTGACACCTAATATATATTTGTTGTATTCCCTTTGGATTCTTCACCATTTGACCTCTTCCATAGATAAGTGAACCTGTTGGATTGAAGAGAGCATCTTTCTTGTCCTTTCACTTCTCAGAGCCATGGTTGGAGAGTTTGTGTTTTTTCATTATGTCGTCAACGTGGATGCTTGGTCATTGGCTTCATTATCCTTTTCCTCTCCCTTATCTCCCCCAATGTCCTGTTCATTACCTTCTTTCAGTATGAGTGTCAGTCTGTAATTCAGGGTGGAACTGGAACTTCTTGAAATTATAGTTTGAACCAGGGATGGCCCTGTTACCACACTTCTTGCCTTGTGCTGTGGCCAAGGAGTTATTTGCAACTATAACTCCATGCACATAGTTTGTATTCCTTTCATTTATTAGGTAATGGTGTTTTCAGTATGTGTTTGTGTGTGAAATGTGGATATTGGTAGTTTGACAGATCACCTGAAAATGCAGGTTATATTGTTTATGCATAATTATGTATAATAAATTATTTGTTCCTTTGACCCCCCTCTAATATTACATGTGCACTTATCCCTAACACACATTTCCACAATTTCCTAGTATTGTTTAATTCATATGTTTGTGGGGAAGTTAGATTTTGAGAGAAGGTGAGGGAATTTTTTTTTTAAGTCACTGTATGGGATTATGTATTTCATGGCAAAAGCAGCATTCCTCTTTTCTGCAGCAAATTGGATTTATATTTAAGGAAGCAGCTAATAAATTGCTACAACTGGAGCATAGCTTGGTATGGTGCTGAAACTTGGACACCAGAAAGTAGATCAGAAATATTGGGAAGTTCTGAAATGTAGTACTGGAGAAGATGAGTTGGACTGATCATGTGAAAAATGAAGTATCGCATAGAGTGAAGGAGGAAAGGTATATCCTGTGTGCAATACAAAGCAGGCAGACCAACTGGACTGGACACATCTTGCATAGGAACTGCCCTGTAAAATAAGTTATTGAAGGAAAGATAGGATGAGGAATAGAAGTGATGGGAAGACAAAAAAGATGTAAGCAGCTACTGGATGATCTTAAGGAAATGGGAGGATACTGGAAGTTGCAAGAGGAAGCACCAGGTCACATGTTGGAGAACTCTTGTAAGGCAGACTGTGGAATAATGATGACTTTTATGATCAACAGATAGTATCACACTGCAGTAGATGCTGCCATAAAGCACTTTAAGTGCCTTTCTCTTAACTATTGTAGAAGTTATCCATGAAGAGTCAATATAGAGTACTTTCTGTCTATTACTATTTTAACATTATAAATTGTACACTTTACATTCACAGCTTGCCCCCTTCTACCCAGAATGGCAAGTTACCTTGTGTGGTATCATACCATTGGGTTCAGTCACAAAGTTTTTATGTACTGCCTGAAGTAGTATGGTTTTATGAAGATTTAAGTTGTCTGGGATATGATAGCATGTAGATTAGTACATGGTATATGCAGTTGTCATGAAGCACATTGTGTACAATGAGAATAACCAGGACAGTCACAGTTTGTTGATTCCAAGCACAGAAATTTGGAATTTTCTTTTCATTACCATGTTGGACCTGCCCAGTGGGTACCTGAGGGAAAGGAATTTGTTGTATCCCCAATCTTTGCTAAGCAGTAGTTGTGGGTTTTTTGTGGTTGAAAACTTCAGTCAGCTGAGTATGAAACTTTATTTCTGATTGAATTACAGTGCTGAGAATGATAATAGGTGATTGCATGGCTCCATCTGGGACAGACACAAGTCTGTCTTCCTCAAAGGATGTCCAGAGAATGTGCACAGAGGGAGTCTCTTATTACACATATGTTCAAGTTTAGTTACACTGGTAAAGGCCAGTGAGCTGGCATGCTGAATGCATGCAAAGTTTGAAGTCTCACTCCGTCCATAATTCGCCCTGAATCCCTAACAGATTCCATTAGCTCTTCATTTGATCATCCGAATCATGTTTCATAAGGAGTACAATCATAAAGCTCCACATTGTGTAGTCTTCTCCACTTCCCTGTTACCGTGTCCCTCTTATGCCCTAATATCTTCCTCAATACCTATTCTTGGACACCCTCAACCTGTATTCCTCCCTCAATGTAAAGGACCAAGTTCCACACCCATACAAGACAACCGGCAAAATTCTAGTTCATATAAGGGTATTGGTGAACTTGTTGTAATCCACCTGCTTTTCATTTTCTTTTCTTTTAAGTGGTTTTGTAGTGTTGTGTGTGTGTGTCCCCCCCCCACAAGCTGCTGATCTTCCCTCCAGCTTTGTGTTAAAGGTCGTGGGAAAACTTAAAGGTGGGCCTGGGTAAGTTTGGGTTGAGGAAACAAAAATAAAGATAATCAAGAAACCACAAATGAAATAAACAATTTGCACATTTAAATAGATGTTTATTGTAAAATTAATATTACAAAAATAAAAGTGCCACATACTTAAAAATGTCAATTTGAAGGCAGTGAAGTCCCAACAGTAGCCTGCTCTGTCCACTCTTGTAAAAATGTTCAACAATCTCCCAGTGTTCTTGAAACTTACATACAATTTCCTGACCGAAACTGGAAACAATTATGGTATAGCTCTGGCACCATTTAAAACTGTATAATCACACAGATTTATCACTGTAAGCATGATCTTGAAATAACTGGTTTCAGTTAATTCTTCAGTGATGCTGTGGTTGAAATTCCAAATACTGCCCAGGACGCAGGAGTTTTAAATTCAAATTGGCCAAAATTTTGCTCATGCACTATGATGCACAGAGGCTTGTGATGTGAGGAATTAAGGTCACTTCTTGTTTCATATAATGCAGTATTTTGCTATGGCATATTGTCCACAAATAAGAGATTAACAATATTAGAATTTTTCTTAAAGAGCGGAAGAATGTGTTCAGATTTTGTTCAGCTATTGTTTGAAGAATGCAGAGCAGTTTATCTGTTACACTACAGATGTGGCGACTGGTGATGGGACAGGGTTGATACATGTCCAAGCTGCAAATGGAATATCATACATTTACATATAAATGATATTAATGGCAAACTAAACAACTCTTTAGTTGCTGTATGGAGTTTTGTTAGTGAACAAATTGGCAAAGCGGTGATTTCCAGCAGGGTTTACCTGCACTGCTATCTCCAGAACAGTTGTGGCTATAGTCAGCCTCCTGTTCAAATACCAGACTACTTTCACTATGGGTAAGGGTGGCGAAGTTCTTTCTCTTAGAATGTAATGTCAAGAAAGGAAAATTATTATTTTTTTTAATTCAAGGGTAATTAGATGTGATCAATCAAAACAATTAAATAAAAAATAAATAATACTCCTTTCTTAACACTGTTCCTTCTTAGGACATAATATCTAATAGTTTGAGTCTGTACAGCACTAATATATTAACAAGACCGTTTAATTTAGGTCTATAGGACTCTGACAATGGTATACACCCTACTGAAGTGCTCTTCCTTCTTCGGACTTTGTTCATTATGGAACTTTCAGTGTAATATAATACGTTTCAGAAGCTGAATATGCTGTCATCTTCAAGTAAATCACTTGATCTGTTGGATCTCTTAGATACGGCTGTTCAAAGCCACTGGCTTCCCTTTACCTGAAGACAATAGCAGAGTTGGCTTCCAAAACACAGTACTTTATTGAAAGTTAGACAATGGACAAAGTCCAAAGCAAGATCACTTAAGTAATGAGATTATGTTTAGACACAGAGGTCCATGTGTTTTATTGAGAGATGAAAATTGTACAGTGGTGGAAGATACCTAATTATGAGGCCATGCCTAAAGGATGACCAAATGGTGAAGTTGACAAGCAAGTGGTGCTCCTGTATGCTACTCTCTTTTGATGAAGTTTGGTGTTTAACAGTCAGTACTAAATTTACTGACCAACATGAATTTTGATCACAGATCAAACAAGAAGCCATTTTGCTATATGAAGACCCATATATTGACTAGCAATAAAATAAGAAAATACACCAGGCAGTATATTCATTATTTCATGCATTATTGATGATTTTCTTTTTACAGCTTTCTGTGTGCATAGAATAAACAGTTTGTTTAAAATGAGGTCTGTGTGTCTTATTGCATATGTAATGCACGACAGCACACAGTTTTAGACATAATAAAATTGCTGCTGCGAGGTAATACATAAGACTTCACTCTGCAACAAAGGGTTATGTTGGACTGAGAAACAATCAGAAAAGGAGCATGAATGAATTGACATTTATGGATTAAAGGCAGCCAGGTTGGCCTAGTCACTACAGCGACTCACTATGGACTGGACGGTCTGGGTTTCGAAACGTGGTGGTGGCAAGATTTTACATAACTCTCCAGGGTGGCCCCGAAGCCAACCCAGCCTTCTGTAGAAAGGGTACCACATCTCTTTCCCAGGGGATAAAGCAACCAGGGCGTGGTGTAGGCCACCCACTCCAAACTAGCACTGAGATTAAAGAAAGAGTGGAGCTATACTCCTACCCCCATATGTGCCTGCAAGACATATCATATCATAGGGTGAATTTACCTTTTTATTCATGGATGAAAGGCATTTCAGAAGTTTCCTGCATGACAGCTGCCAGCAAGTAACATTTTTCTTTTCTGTGAGGGAAATTACCTTAAGCATGTTGCTACCTACTATGTGTAATATATAACATATGTAATTAGCATGTTACTGGGAACAATGTCAAAATCTCAGGCAGTATGTCAGTTATATAAAACTTGGATTTTGGGTGAATGCCACCAAAATTATGCAGAGAAACACAGCACTGTCGCTGCGCTGTTGTCCCAGTAAGTGTAGAGATTAGTGTGCAAAGCACAGACATATAGTATTTTGTGTACAGATTCTACCAGCAAGTTTTCACGTCATGTAAAGTACCTACAGAGGCAAAAGATCTGTGCATAGAATATTTCATGAGGTTTAACTGGCACATTGCCCATATATGTGTCAACTGTCTTTCATCTGTTACATGTACTGGAAAATGGTGTGAGAGAGAGACATCTTGATGCCATTTTGATAGTAAATAAATGATGCAAAGAGTTTGATCTGGCACTGAAGCAGCAGACAGCCCAAAACAGGAAGCATAATCAGTATGCCCTGAAAACTGTGCGAATTATGTTCTTCACTTATCAGTAGGTCAGTGCTTGACCTCTTCTTTTACATCTTACTACTCATCTGAACAGACCATTTTGCAATACAGGTTGATATGCAATGAACCCTTTGTCAGAAACAACCAAAACTTCCCATCTGCAGAATACGTTTCGTCCAGGATAATGCAGCACTCCACCACACTGTATGGGCAAAGTCTGCTTCAAATAAGAGAATAAGAAGTGCCAGAAAATCTTCATTCTTCCTTATTCTTGTACCTAGACTTGTGTGAGTTCTTTTATTCTTACTCCTCAGCCGACAGTACTAATATAGACAGAAGAGTTTTAATCTGTAGATGGCATTCCAAATGCTGTCACAATTGTGTTATGCTACTTCAATACACATCATTATCACTGCATTGCAATCTACCATCTAAATAATGTGTGGGAGAAGGTGTTGACCATGTGCAGTACAGTGCAGACAAAGATACGTTGGGGCATATTATTTGTGTTCATATGTTATGTCTAAATTTCATATCAATCACATATAGAAAACTTAAGAAATTCCCCTCATAACTTTCCTTCATACAGTGTATTGTTTCTAAGGTAATGTTGATCCAGTGCTCTACCACAGACATAGTAAATGTATCTCTGCTTATGCTAAATTCATTCATGTGTGAGAACTCACAGTTAGCAGTGACTTACATTCCTGCTTACTTCCTGCCAGCAAGCTGCTGCACCTGGCGCTGGCAATTCATGAACTTGTTCTGGTAATTGTAATCCAGTGCCCCAGAGCAGCCATAACCTCCAAGGCGATGGATTGCTGCGTAGTCAAAACAGTTGACCACCCCATCACCATTACAGTCCTGCAAAATACATCATCAAATTAGGACAGTACTACTGCTTTCCATTTTGTTCTGTAGCATATATAAAGCAGTTTCTATTAAATTATTCCCAAATTGTCAAATTATACACCTTGAAGAACTGCTTGGCTGTCCACAAGGGGAAGTCAATGAATGTATGCTTATGTGCTTCAGAACTAACAAAATTCAGTTTCAGCTAATATTGGCCAAACTGGGCTATCGGTTTGCATGTTCTTGATAGAATTTAGTGTTGGAGATTCTTAACTATATTAAGGACTGAATAAACATTTGTGTAGTAAGTTTACCACATATAATGTTATGTGATATCTTGAATGTTGGTTTTAAGATACTGTCAACAGCCTAAGACATACCTTTTTTTTTAATGTTTGCCATCTCGAAGTGTGTAACACATATATGGATATATAATGTATCAGTCAAACACAGCTAATTTTTTTATTATGTTTTTATTATTTAGGGCAACATGTTTCGATTCTTATAGAATCGTCTTCAGGCCCTTCTAAGATACAGATCCTTACTTAGCAATGTTTAAAGTGCGTTGTGGGATCCCAAACGCTTACATTCTTGATATAACTATGTATAAAATGCATGTGTCTTTAGTTCTTATTAAACAATCAAAATTGTTATTTCTAAAACTTTAACCGGTACATATGGAGGCGGTTACACATATGTATAGTTTTTTATGTTTTTTAATGTTTTTAACGTTTTAACGTTTATATACACATTTTGTAATTAGCAACAATATATGTAACAATATCCAATGTTGTCTATAACAGCACATCTCAAATACATACGTGTATCCTCCTTCATATGTACTGGTTAAAGTTTTAGAAATAAGCATTTTGATTGTTTAATAAGAACTAAAGACACATTCATTTTATACATAGTTATATCAAGAATGTAAGCATTTGGGATCTCACAACGGATTTTAAACATTGCTAAGTAAGGGTCTGTATCTTAGAAAGGCCTGAAGATGATTCTATAAGAATCAAAACATGTTGCACTAAATAATAAAAAACATAATAAAAAATTTGTTGTGTTTGACTGATACATTATATATTTATCTAAGACAGACCGTCTAGCAAACCAAATGTGCCAACAGTAAGAGACCCACTCGGTAGGTTGCTTAAATATATTGGCAGTCTATAGATTTTAAGAAAGTTTTTATGATACAGGTAGAAAAAAAGTATTGTACTGTAAAATATCATCACTGAATTCTGTAATGACCAGAAATCTTTCAGGAAAGCTAAGGTTTCTTTAAATAAAAGTTGTAGTACTTAGAATCTTTATTCTAAATTTTTCACATCTAATCAGCCTGCAATTATTTAAATGATTTCAGATTATCATAATTATTGATATTATTATTGTAAATATAATTACTGTGGTCAAAGAGGCACATTTATCAGTTTCCTGTTCCAAATACCTTTTATGGTTTTTCCTTACTATTCAACTTACAAAAACAGGCACAACATAAGAAAACACAGATTTTCTATGAGTTGCTAGTATGGGGGTTGGCCTAGAAGTAAATGTAAACTAAGAATATCTTTGTGTGTCAATGCCAAAATGGAGGGTGAGATCATGACATAAAGAAAGCCAATAAATTCTCTCATATTACGGCAAAGTTCAAACACAGAGGGAGGCAGTCTGAAAACTAAATTATGTTAGTAAAGAAATTATAAGCAGATTAAATACAGCAGATACTTGCTACAATTCAATTTAGAATCTGTCTTTCCAAATACAGAAATTTAGTTCTCAATGACAGTGCAGTTTAAATTCTAACTACTGTCCAGAATGGAAGTGTTTTAAGTTTATACTGCCCTTAAATACAATCATACCCATATGGTGCACTAAGGCCAGCAGCATGTGAAAAATTAATGCTCTGTGCAGTGCACCAAGGCCAGCATCTGAGGGTTAAATGCAGCAGATACATAATACATTTCAGTTTAGAATCTGTCTTTCAAAATACAAATATTAAAATGTGCAGCATTATGATCTACTTATTGTTTTTTACGATAAAGAAACTTAGTCTCTCCACCTGATAGAGAGTTTGAAGAACAGGTGGCTGAGGAAAGTAGCTGGAAACATGTTGAAGGAAGTAACAGGAGCCTTACAGAACTGCATAGTGACAAGCTGCATAATTTATACACTTAGCTCAAACATATTTCCTGACAACACAGTTGTGCAACAAAACCATCAATAATTTACAATGGTTATAGTTCGGCCTTCCATTCAGGCCATCATCAGAACATGCAACTTTTAGAATTAAAGAAAAACCACACAATCGTCCATTGTAAGTTGTTGATGGTGTTGTTGCATGATGATGTATTCAATAAATATATAGACTGACTTGCACAATGGGGATGTGTCACTTAAAATAAGCTTAATATTGTTAAAATGATAAAATTAAGGTGAATAAGATGGACAGGTCATATACGAAAAAAATAAGAAAATTACACAATAGTGGAATAAGCTGCTGTGGGTATATGGACTGGATTGGGCTGGCACAGGATAGAGACAGGTGGCAGACGCTTGTGAGTGTAGTAATGAACCTTCACATTTCGTGAAATGCGGGGAATTACTTGACTAGCTGCAAACCAGTTAGCTTCTCAAGAAGGACTCTGCACCATGGATTAAGTAAGTGGAATAAGCTGCAGGGAAGTGAGAACGTAGAAAACACGGGCATAGATGGGAGATAATATTAAAATGAATCTAAAAGACCTAGTGCATTAAGATGTAAAGTGGACTCAGCTGGCTCAGAACAGGGTATAGTTGTGGGCTCTTGTAAACTCAAAAAAGATACAGAATTCCTTGACTAGCTGAGTGGCTACCAGCATGTCAAGGACTCTGTTCTGTGGAGTTGGTTATTTAAATTATCTTCATACACTACACTCTCTAGGTCACGTGTACTGCACTCTATATTTTGCATGGCAAAGAGGCAATATACTGTATGCTAATGTAATACTGAATAATTGGCATTTCTGAATACTAACCATTGATTATGTATAATCCCAGGCGGGTGATTTTGTATTGTCATAACAACAGATTATTAATTTCTGTGAAAGTAATACATGTATAGCACAAGCAAGGATACAAACAGACACTGACAATACATATTTCATATGTAAGAAGAACCAACAAAATGCACACTTCTTACATTAGCGATTTAGTTCAATTATATTGTCTTTGACATGTTTCGAACAACTAAGTGTTCATCATTAGGAAAACTGTACAAGCAGCTTTATGGTATTTTATCATGTATCTATATAAGCAGTCTAGTCACTATCAGGATGTGTTTGATACTTGATACACATTTCATTCATAATCATATTTCAGATATTTCTCAGTGGTCACTGTTCTGGTAAATGTTGCTGCTTTTCTTTACTCAGACATCACTCTGATTGCTGCCTACCTTTCCAAACCTCCTCATATATCCCTGTACTGTAGAGGCAGCACAGAATGGCTCTGTTGCACAGCGGACATATGCTGAAAACAAAGAGCAACAGTCTCATTATTTTAATTTGGATGTTCCAAATTTCTGATTGATTCTTAAAGTTTGAACTCTGTAGGCAAACCCAAAGATGAAAACTGTATGCATCATTATTAAATGCTTACACTGAATATTGAACAAGTGTATCTGAATACTGCAAAACTGTCTGAATAACTGCGTACACTTGCACTTACCACACGTATTTCAACATTACTCACCTCCTTCAGCATTTGGGTTGTCTTGTGCTATAACTGGTTTCCCTGCATCTGCCCAATAAGCCCATGTAATTCTGAACAGTCCACACACATCTCCACTGCAGCCAAGGGATCGATTGCAGTTGGAAGCAGCCTCACAGATACAGCCCAGGCATATTTCACTCACTGGACCCTGCTCCTGCCCTGAAACATTTTTATTTATGCTGCATTCAAAACCCTCATTTCTTTTGGAGAACCACAATTCATGTGAATAACATCCAAATTATAACTACAAAAACACCGAAATTTTTAGTTTTTTCATATTTTGTGCGAATCTGAAAAACCGTTTCCCCAAAACAGCACTTAGAATGATTTCATCCTTCTCATGTCACTGTACAATGTAACGAAAATAAAATCAGATACGTGAATGAAAAAGACGGTTAGTTGCATTTATATAGCAGCAGGACATGTTCAATCTGTCTACATCTCACTTTGCAGTGTCTGAGATTCAATCAGAACAATGCCCAGTGATCTTTCCTTACCCTTTGACAGATTCATCCAAAACAGAGAAAGTGGTAGTGATTGTTATTGTTGTTGTCGTTGGTGGTGGTGGTGGTGGTGGTGGTGGTGGTGGTGGTGGTGGTAGTAGTAGTAGTAGTAGTAGTAGTAGTCGTAACAGAAGCAGCAGCAACAGTAAGTACACATAAGAATAATGAGGTCAACCTTAATAAATTTCACATATATATATTTAATTCTGCTTGTAAGCCGCACATGCGTGTGTGTGTGTTTTTTTAATGTATGTGTCTATATGTATGTATATGTGTGTGATTGCATGTATGCGTGTATGTGTATTTGTACGTATGTGTGCGCAAATACACACATGACATATGAAGTTCCAACGACAGCATTACCAGTGGCTTAACTACGCTTTGTTGGTCCACGGGACAAGTAACCACAATGGCCACCCCTAGCAGAAACTGTGAATTAAAGAAAAAATCTCAATTACTTATTAAATTTCATGTTATTTGGCTCAATACTTTGAAATTTGTTGAGCGCCAAAAATCAAAAAAATTTATTTTGCCGCCCTTTGGACTATGACGCCCGGAGCGACCACACCCCTCCTCTTCTCCCCCCCCCCCCCCCGCCAATCTTGAGTTTTAAAACAACAAAAAACTGGAATTTTAACCTATAAATTTGGGTAAAGGAAAA
>Ga0123352_10016915_pt1 | contig 11623 bp, 7 predicted proteins | sample TergutLab28metaG_FD_89700 | JGI IMG/M metagenome (GOLD analysis project Ga0123352, IMG submission 89700) | Labiotermes labralis P1 segment gut microbial communities from Petit-Saut dam, French Guiana - Lab288 P1 | ecosystem: Host-associated > Arthropoda: Insects > Digestive system > Gut ...
TTTTCCAGCGGATTTTTGCACTCGGAATTTTTTGGGGCGGGGTGAGCCGCTATGCCGCCACTCCATTGATTGTTGCTTTGTCTCCGGGTCATAGTGATATAACCAGGTTTCGTCCATGGTCACTAACCGCGACAGAAAATCATTTGGATCACGCAAAAAAAAATTGCAAAATTTTCTCAGACGACTGGCACCGTTGACGTTTTTGATCCACGTTCAGGGATTTCGGGACCCACTTCGCGGAGAGATTCCGCATGTCCATATCTTCATGAATGATGGACCCAACCCGCCCACGTGAGATGCCCAGTTGCTCAGCTATACATTTAGCCGAAATCCAGCGGCCTTCCAAGATTATCTCGTGAATATGATTAATAATCTCCGGGGTGGTCACTGTTTTGGGTCGTCCAGGACGAGGCGCAACACAAGTGGAAAATTCACCACGTTTAAACAGGGCCACCCAGTTTTTGACGGTGGCATACGATGGTGCATGTTCCTCTAATGTTCCCGTCAGAATTGCGGGCATTTCCTTCGGCGCCTTGCCTTGCAGAAAAAAAAACTTGATAGCTCGCGTCTCCATGTTGTTGAAATCGCGCGTCGCCTGACATGCTTCCTTCAGCCTCCGTAACAAGAAGAGACTTGCAATTCGGCACATGAACAGACCCCTCTTTCCAACGACATTATCGATTCCGTCCTACGACATCAGGATGTAGGTCGAGCTAAGGACTTATCAGCACCCCTCGTATACACAGACACTCTTCATTATTTGACAATTTATATTGCAATTAAAAATTAATATCAGTATAGTGTTTCTTTATTACAAATGTAGCTTTTAAATTTAACTCCTTCCCGTTAACATTGGTGGGGGATCGGGCAATTTGGTTGTCATTTTCGGATTCAGCCATGTTACAGCTACAAGAATCAACCTGAATTTTAACAAGGAGCCAAAAAAAACGTTTTGGCCCACCTGTTTTATTTCCCTATACAGCATCCACTGACCGGTTTTGTAACCAAGGTATAGTGTTTACTGCGCGGTACGAACTGGATTTTCGTCTAATGTATATTAACCCTACAAAGCCCTGTCGTCACAGCATGTACTTCCAGTTTAACATTCAACAATTCTACATCCTACCCACAAGTGTATTTATGTGTTATGTGTGGATCTCAGAACAAACAGCGATTATTTCCCTAAACAGCATTAACTGACTGGTTTTTATAACCGAGATATGAAGTATTTTTTTTCACCATTTCACCGTGCATTTTGGTATATATTCCTTTATTATAACCAACTTATGCACTTACACGTCCTTTTTAATTATGTTCATATTTTAAAACATTAAAATATAACACACTAAAACACTGATCACTCCTACATGTTTCGGTTATCACATATAACCATCCTCAGGGAGTTCATTGTACATACTCAAGTTACTACTTTCAATGCCCTTATGGTATGTTGGAAGCATGTCTTAGTATGTGTGTGATGGATCTGGATTATCTGCTGTGTGTTTGTCAGTGTTCTCCTTCTGCCACAGTGGCAGAAGGAGAACACTGACAGAACACAGGATGGTTGTATGTGATAACCGAAACATGTAGGGGCGATCAATGTTTTAGTGTGTTATATTTTAATGTTTTAAAATATCAACATAATTAAAAATGACGTATAAGTGCATAAGTTGGTTATAATAAACGAGATATAAAGTGTTTATTACGCGGTACGAGCTATGTATATCAAGACAATCGTGCTCTTCACAGAATTACACGAAATTTCCCCCCGGCATTTGCCCGTTACCCAATAACAGCGAACAGCTCCCAGATCCGCGATGATCACGTTCTACAGCCCAAATGAAATGCATTAAAAGGGTGCGCGCAGCTGAATACTTCACACTCATTTTGGGAACAGGTCAACAACACTTCGAATCGCTTGAAGCATACTATCCAGTGTGTCCCAACATGCAAAAAACAGCCTGATTTTTACTTTTGAGTGCAATATTTCTCGCTCTAAGAAGAATTCAGCGAGATATCATAAGTGTACATTGGTCTTCACGTAATATTCCCGTTATTCTTATCAGATTTTAATGAAAACTCAATTTCTCAACAGATTTTTAAAAAATCCTCAAATAGAAAATTTTACAAATATCCGTTCAGAGAGAGTCCGAGATGTTGCATTCGGGCGGAGGGACGGAGACAGGCAGACATGACGACGCTAACAGTCGTTTTTCGAAATTTTGCAAACGCATCTAAACACCGAATCATACGGCAGTGCAGAAGTACACAAGCACATTCGACAGCCACATTCCAAAACTATACAATATTCAGTCATGCACTTTTACCAAGAGTACACAAACTCCAAATATTAAGGTTAGAATCTCACAGAGGCTGCCCATGTTCAGCGCGAGGCCCAGCTGCAGCCCGCATGACAAATGCCTCACCATCACTTATTGATCCGCACTCTAATGTTAATTAAACGAGAGCCGCTAACGAGGGCACAGTGGTAGCAGTCTCGGGTCAGGCAGGTTCACCGGTTTGTTTGGCACACGACGTCGCCTACACGCCGCATGCACCACAATCACAACAGTGCACAGCCGACACTAACACATTTTAAAACGAATTAAGGACACAAGCACAAAACTGCTCCTGTTTGCAGTGTCTGTTTTACCATTTCCCCGCGCACGGCAGCTTTATCGCACTAAAACTTTGCTGCCAGCTGCCCTGGCCACTGACAGACACGAAATTCTACACCGTCACCAATGTGGACGCAGCTTGGTGTTGCGTTACTGAGCCTTGGCAACAGATGGGATTCAGTGGTCAGCTGTGAAAACGACCGGAAATTGTGACACGTAACAGAACGCAGTTCATATTCACAGGACGCTGGCACAAACAGTGAGGGCACTGAGGCGTACTACAATTAAGACGAATGGCAAAGAGGAATAGACGGTGAGCTAGAGAGACGTGGAGTTCACTGCTTTGGTGCTGCCGGGTCTTGCAGCGCTACACTGTGCAGATACTTTGCTAATGTACATGTCTGCACGGTGGCAGACACAAGTGGAGCGGAGTTACTTGGTTCCTAAACGTGGGGTATATCCGTTTTGTTCCACGACCGGCAGCAGGTACAGAATCCTTTGTGGTCCACGGATCGTAACATGAAGAATGAGCATAATACGTAGGACATTTGCTTCGGGTGGCAGGAGATTGTTTGAAACAAAGCTGACCGAGTGTAATGAGAAATCCTTTATTCCAACGATGTACTGAACATAACAATTTTGTACCAAGCAGAGAAGCTTAGTTTACTGAGATTCTTAAAATAAGTCTCATTACAACACGCACTAAAAATAATATAACAGTTCTTAGGCTCCTTAGCAAATTTGCGAAAAACGACTATTAGTTTTGTCATGTCTGTCCGTCCGTCCGCACGGAACAACTCAGCTCCCAATGAACGGATATTCGTGAAATTAGATATATGAGTGTTTTTCAACAATTTGTCGAGAAAATTCAAGTTTAATTAGAATCTGACAAGAATAACGGGTACTTTACATGAAGGCCAATATACAGTTTTGATCATATCTCGCTGAATTCTTCTTAGATTGAGAAATGTTTCAGGCAAAAGTGGTACAGAAAATCGCAAAGCACATTTTACATTCAATAATTTTTTCCGAAGGTCGTGACGTTTATGAGATAAAGTGGTACAACACTGCAGTGCCGGACAGGCCACATTTGACAATACACAACGGCGTGCGCGTTTTTTGTGCTGGATACCTAAGGCTACACACACAGGCTCAGAATATGTAACACATTACTTTTCCAGGAACGCGCCTCAATATTACGTTATACGTATACCGCCTGTCTTGTTTATCAAGCAATGTAGCCATCGTTTACTGATATTCTTAAGCCAAGTGTAAGTACGACAATCAGGCGCTTGCCTGTTTGTTTTGCCACAATTTGTTCATACCTATATCACAGACCTATATCACATATCAATATCACATACCTTATCACATATCAATATCACATACCTGTATCACATATCAATATCACATACCTGTATCACATATCAATATCACATACCTGTATCACATACCTGTATCACATATCAATATCACATACCTGTATCACATATCAATATCACATACCTGTATCACATATCAATATCACATACCTGTACCACATATCAATATCACATACCTGTATCACATATCAATATCACATACCTGTATCACATATCAATATCACATACCTGTAACACATATCAATATCACATACCTGTACCACATATCTATATTACACATCCAACGTTCCCTCCAGTTTTTTTTACAGCTGCGCGGACCTGCCACTGCTCTCAGCAGCACATTCTACAGGACCTGCCACTGCTCTCAGCAGAGCAATCTACACGACCTGCGAATTGCTCTCAGCGGAACGTTCTACACGACCTGACCACCGCGCGACACTTGGAAAGTTTTTTGTAATATGCATAATAGGAATGTTCACAATGAAAACTGAAAAACCGCATACGTTTGATTTTGTTATTTGAATCGTATAAATTCAGTACAACAAGGAAAACTGAAGGTTCCAGCAGCGTTTTCAACAGAAAAGTCCAGCTGCGCGGGATCATTTCACACTGCGCGAGACAATTTCACATTGCGCGGGACCATGTCACACTGCACAGGACCATTTCACACCGAGCGGGACCATGTCACACTGCCCGGCCAAGCAGCTTAGACGAAACACTGCGGACATGTCATTCTGTTTTGTATCTGTAACTAACTTTGGAAAAAAATTGCAACACAGAACTTTCTCCTCCCCCATATTTTTTAATTAAATCATCTGCCAATCCCTTAGCAACGTGACTTCTTGTGCTGGTGACTGTAGAAGGCAATCTGACAGTTTGTAACTTCATGTAAATCATATTCTGACGTTCTGTTAACGTGATTATGAATAAGCTGATGTCGGGGTCGGGATGATAAACAGTATTTCGGTGAGTGTGGGTGACAAGACTGACAGACGTTCGTTGTCAGCTGCTGACTGCTGCTGACAAAATATTACGAGACAGCAGATATTTCGTTGGCGCCCAGAGTGGGACATGAAGTGGTGACGTCAAAACACCGACGACACGGTGCATGAAGAGGTGAAGGAACGGCTGAACTTGGGTCATTCATGCTGACCAAGTATGATTCTGCAGCCGCATAGCTGCACCATCGGCACTGCTGTTTTGGGATGCAAACATACATAAGAGCTGTGGATTAAAACGCATATTGCCTTCGGCTGGCTGGAGAGCCACCTGTTTATGTGGCTGACGAAGAAAAGGATATGATTTTGACGCCTTCGAGTGACCGTGAACGAAAACTGCCATCCCGTAAACTCTGCCACGTGACAAATATTAAACAATGACTGTTCGCGAAGCGTGTAAACGTGGCGATTGTGCGAAGTTCTGCAGACACACACAATTTGAATTTAGGCTCTTCAGAAAATTATAGTAACGTAACAAGCCTGAAAATGCTCTTCTCCGTGACACACTGCAGAAAATTGCACACGCATTATACACTGGTAGAAATCTGCAAACCTTGCCGAAACACAAAATAACTCCAATTTGTACCGTGAGGATCAAGGTAGTAGGTTCCTCCGAAATGGAAGTGTTGTCAAAATGTTAAACTGTTCAGACATTTCCAAATTTATGACACACACACACACACATACATACGCACATATACACATATGCGTACCTACATACATATATATATACATACATATACATATATATGTACGTACATACATACACATACGTACATAACGTACGTACGTACATAAATACGTACATACACACATACATACATACATACATATATACAAACGTACGTACATACATACACACAAACATATATATATATACACACACACACACCCCCAAGGGGGTGCTGATAATTCCTTAGCCCGAACAGGAAGGAAAGAAGCTACAGCAACCAAACTCGGTATTTATTCAACATACTCCCCCACGAAGCTCAACACACTTCTCAGTCCGTTGCTCTAACTTCTACAAGCCACTCAAAACAAAAATCAGAAGGTTGTCCGTCCAACCAGGTCTCCGCGGCAGCGATGACCTCCGCGTCCGTCGAAAAATTGCGACCTTTCAATTTTTTCAGTCCAGGGAACAGGTGGTACTCCGACGGGGCCAGATCCGGAGAATAGGGTGGGTGATCAAGACACTGGAAGCACAGGTAGGCCAGTTTCTTCCGAGGTGCAAGTGCCCGGTGAGCCGGGACAACGTCGTGCAAGAAAAAGACCCCTTTGGTGACCTTCCTGTCGCGTTTTTTCTTCAAAATCTCCTTCAATTGTAACGCCTCCCGAGATGGTACTCCGACCTAACTGCACCTGCCTCGTGAAGACACTATAATTTAAAGGGGCTTGGCTATTAACGTCAGCGCCGAAGTCACTCATTTCTATGCTCCGACCAAATTTAGACTGTCGGAATCTGACAAACTGCTCTGCCACACAACAAATTACATTCAATTATGTCCAATTCCCTCACACTCATAGCATATAAGTGCAGCATTCCTATTTGGCAATATGTAACCGACATTTCGGAGTCTTACGGCCTCCGTCTTCACGGCTGTCCAAGAATAATTAATTCCTTATTCTTCGACTACCTTTAAAAAGGAGGCAGCCAGCTCATCCAAAATTTCTGTAACAATTAACAGCGTGGCGTCACCATCCAGAAGCCTTCAACCTTCATATACATTATCATTGCTACTGTTATTTCACGTTTGTACGTAACTCAGTACATCAGGGCCGACTCTGTGCTAAATTTGCCCGATATAATGCCAAAGTGTGTCACGTCGTTCCTTGTGTCCACTTGCGCGCCAGTAAACGATATTTCATCCTCAATCCGTACAAATGTCTAACGTGCCCTGCCTACCCCAGTGGTCCATTAGCTACTACCACGGACAGGTGGCCAAGGGCAATGTGCACTTCTACGTAGTACAAACATTCTTCTACATCAAACCCTTCATTTCGTAGGTCTGTTATCACAGATCATACCCAGGCCTTATACCTAGTGTACAACTGTCGGACAGGGGTTGAAATGAAGTCACACAGCATGCTGTAGTGGTTCAGAGATTGATATGAGGTCACACAGCAAGCTGTAGTGGTTCAGCTGTTGATAGGAGGTCACACAGCACGCTGAAGCGGTTCAGAGGTTGAAAGGAGGTCACACAGCAAGCTAAAGTGGTTCAGAGATTGATATGAGGTCACACAGCAAGCTGTAGTGGTTCAGCTGTTGAAAGGAGGTCACACAGTAAGCTGTAGTAGTTCAGAGGTTGAAATGAGGTCACATAGCATGCTATAGTGGTTCAGAGGTTGACAGGAGTTCACACTGCAAGCTGTAGTGGTTCAGAGGTTGATAGGATGTCACACAGCATGGTGTAGTGGTTTAGAGGTTGAAAGGAGGTCACACAGCAAGCTGTAATGGTTCAGAGTTTGAAAGGAGATTACACAGCATGATGTAGTGGTCCAAAGGTTGAAAGGAGGTCACACAGCATGCTGTAGTGGTTCAGAGGTTGAAATGAGATCACATAGCAATTGTAGTGGTACGGAGTTTGAAAGAAAATCACATATAAGATGCCATTTCTACAAAAATCCTATAAGATAGTTCACAATTCATTATTTCGCCCTTAACTTATATCTGTAATCAGTCTTTATCAACAGGTCTTTCTCTCACGGCTGAAATACTTTGTAGTAAAACCTTTATTCAAAAAAGAAACAAAAATGACATGTCAAATCACAGACCTATATTATAACATCCTTTTCAAAAAAAAAAAAAATATATATATATATATATATGTGTGTGTGTGTGTGTGTGTGTGTGTGTGTGAGAGAGAGAGAGAGAGAGAATATATCAACATCTTGTTGGCAATAACATATTAGCCGATAAACAGTATGGTTTCAGAATAAATTCTTCTACACTAAAAGCAACACATAAATTAATAGAATAATCAATGCCGTAAACAATAAAAGAAGTTGGTGGTTTATTTTGTGATTTGCATAAGGGTTTCGATTGTGTTAATCACAAAATATTGCTTGCTAAACTGGAATTTTGTGGTATTAATAGTAACTTCCTTAGTTTAATAAAATCTTATCTTGACGGCAGATATGAGAAGGTCTCAAATACACTCCAACATACACTCCGATAACATCTCTTCGGATTGGAAAAATTAACTCATGGTGCGCCTAAAGGATCAATTCTTGGTCCTTCATTGTTCCATATTTACATTGATGATTTACCTAAAGTACTAATAAGGGACGCTTTTTCGATACTTTACGCTGATACAAACAGTGTAATTGCTATGGACTCTAATATTGTTGACCGTTAACTTAATATGAAAGTAGTATTTGAACAGTTACACGACTGGTTTAATGTTCATTTATTGTCATTAAATTTTGAAAAAGCAGGGTTCATTCATTTTAAAACAAACAACGCTCAGGAGATAAATGGCAAATTGCAATATGGAAATAAATTTATTGGTGATTTATCAGACACAAAATTTCTAGGATTATGCCTCAATAACACAATGGATTGGAGAATACATACAGACCATCTTATACCTAAATTAAGCTCAGCATGGTGTGCCATTGGAACTCTACAACAAATAATGTCACGAGAAACGTTAATATTGATATGTTACGCCTATCTTCATTGATTAAAAACATACACCATAATATTTATGGGAAATTCTCCACACAGTACTGATATATTCAGATTGCAGGAAAAAATAAGAACAATTACAAAACTCTAAGAATAGGGATTCATGCAAACATTTGCTCAAAAATCTCAATATTCTTACTTTTATATCAGTTGTTATTACTAACAGGGAGCAATATTTTACAAATTCAGATATCCATGGCAGACATACCAGATATAGCTCCGATATTCATCAAACAATATCCAATTTGTCTCTATATCACACAAGTTTATCATATGGGACTCGAGGATATTAATAGTTTACATGGATAGGAGCTCATAAAGCATGCTGTAGTGGTTCAGAAGTTGAAATGGTGTAACAAAGAAAGCTGTAATGGTTCAGAGGTTGAAAGGAGGTCACACAACATGCTGTAATGATTCAGATGTCGAATGGAGGTCACACAGCATGCTGTATTGGATCAAAGGTTGAAGAGAGGACACACAGTATGTTGTAGTAGTTTAGAGGTTGAAATGAGGTCACACAGCATGCTGTATTGGATCAGAGGTTGAAGAGAGGTCACACAGCATGCTGTATTGGATCAGAGGTTGAAGAGAGGTCACACAGCATGCTGTATTGAATCAGAGGTTGAAGAGAGGTCACACAGCATGCTGTGGCGGTTCAGAGATTAAAAGGGTGTCACATAAAGAGCAATGACAGCTCATAAACCCACTGTGTTTACGTAGAAAAGAAAGCGAAATGAACACATCATAATAAATTTTCTTTTTAACAGTGTCCCTGAATACAGGACATGTCGCGGTATGACCCGTCCAATGCCTGTACTGTATGGAATAAAGCTGCAGGGCTCGGTGACACGATGAAGGAGACGCCCTGTATTATGTTGCTGTTTTATAAGTTTAAACTTCATACGCCGGATCGATTAATTTGTTATAAAATAAATAATCAGCATGATGCCTGAGACATCAGCAGGTACTATAGCTTGATAACTGAGGCACAAGTAAACATTACACAACTAATTAGCTTGATGCTTGAGGCACCAGTAAATATTTAATAAATAATTAACTTGATGACTGAGGCACAAGTAAATATTACAGAAGTAATTAGTTGGATGACTTAGGCACCAACAAATATTAGAACAGTAATTAATTTGATGACTGAGGCACAGGTAAATATTACGTAAGCAAATTAACTCGATGACTGAGGCATAAGCAAATATTAAAGAAGAAATTAGCTTGATGACTTAGGCACCAGTAAATATTCTTAAATATGAACAGATGTTTTATTAGTATGGATTTTCAATGCAGATATAGGTATAGTCTTCCAAATTTCAGGCTTCAACAGCTTGATGCATGGAAATTAAACTCCGTGTTGTTTGGTTAACCTACTAAAAATAGCAAGAGCATGGATTTATTAAAAAATCGTCAATAACATACATATTGGGTTACTAAATATACCATGGAAGTTGAGCTGTTAAAAGTACAAGCGAAATTATGTTACAAAATCTACAGGAACTTGGCGTCATTAAAAACAGAAGGAGGCATGGTGGTACTGAAAATGGCACGGACATAAGAATTATTTCCAGACCTGCAGCGTTGACTGCACTGTGGACAAGCAGCTATGCGTTTTGTTCGACACACCCAAAGCAATAAAGTGCTTTGCAAATTACCTAAAGTTATTCAAAACTAAGACGAAAGGAACATGAAAACAAATCTGTCCCCCGCGATTAAGCACCGCGCCATGAAATGCGTGTGGTAGTGGAGATGTAACTCCACGCATTCGTAACTTCAACAGCTTAATTCCATCGTCAATTGACATTATTATCCAAACATTCATTCTGCAAGCCGTACGGACGAGGATACTTCCCGTCCCTACCGATAATGGAGTCGACAAACACTATTTCTGCCTGAGCTATCTCGGATTTTCTTAGGGTGCAACGTTTACCCAAAATATAACGGTGAATGAGCACAAACAAATGGTTGAAAATACTTTCAGTAACATTTATCCAATAATGGTAACTTGTAAATACAACATAACTTATTTGAAACAGGGACTGAAACTTTGCCGCGACGCACGATGTCAGCACAAGCAGGGGCCAGTATGCTTACTGCTGCTCTTGCCGACCGGACGACAACCTGCCATTACTGAAGTGCGAGCTAGTAGCGGTCTTGTCAGGCACCGCCTTTAACGTCGTTTGTACATTAGATGGTTCTCCAGACACACAGCAATAAATTAAAACCAAACGTCACTAACAGAATTACGTTCACGAAAGATGTCTGGGAGCCGTCACATGGCGCAGACGGTTAGCCGCCGGGCTCTCACCGCGGAGAGCCGGGTTCGATCCAAGATCATTTTGTGAGATTTGTGGTGAACTAGATGGCATTGGGGCAGGTTTTTCAACAAGTCAGTATCATTCTACCACTGCTATATACTCGTTCCATCGCCTATCACTGATGCTATATTCTGAGCAGTAGACAGAGTCGTTAAATAAACACCTCATAGACAGACACAAATGTGGAGAGTTCTTCTGGAGGTAAGAACTACTTTGTAAACAGTACTAACATCACCTTCACTTTTTAAAGGGTGCAAAAAGTCTAAATATTTTTTTGACAAATTTGGGTAAGTGACCTCGAGCATCCAATCGCAGACATCAAGACATACACCAGACATGACTCAAGGCTCAGTGTTATACCCTTACAACACATACACACAAGCCATGATCTCAAGGCTCAGTGTTTCCCCCATTACAGCACATACACAAGCCATGATTTCAGGGCTCAGTGTTTCCCGATTTACAACACATACACACAAGCCATGATCTCAAGGCTCAGTATTTCCCCCATTTCAATACATACAAAAGACGTGACACAGGGCTCAGTGTTTCCCCTTTTACAACACATACACAAGCCACAATCTCAAGGCTCAGTATTTCCCCCATTTCAAAA
>Ga0123352_10016919_pt1 | contig 11622 bp, 6 predicted proteins | sample TergutLab28metaG_FD_89700 | JGI IMG/M metagenome (GOLD analysis project Ga0123352, IMG submission 89700) | Labiotermes labralis P1 segment gut microbial communities from Petit-Saut dam, French Guiana - Lab288 P1 | ecosystem: Host-associated > Arthropoda: Insects > Digestive system > Gut ...
CTACACCTGCCATAAAACTCTCTTCCCCTGTAAACTGTAATACTGACACTCTCCAATTTCTCCCCCATCATAAACCAAACCAGCAAATTTTTTAAACAGTTCTGACCTAGGCTTTAAATGTACAATTTTGTCTCTTAATAGAAGACTTACACCCTATATCGGTTATAGTATGTATTTAAAGAATGCTATATGAGAAGACCACAAAACACACCGCTTGAATGTTTTATTGAGTAATAACCGTGCTCACTTTATTACACGGAATATAATGCAGGACTGTTTAACTAAATGACAAAAGAGACGTGATGAAATAAGTGAAATTGAACTCTTACTGGAAGTTGAAGAATTTCAGGTGTTAGAGGGGGGGAGGGAATGGGGAGGAAATCTATGAATAAAATATATTTGATGTCTTCCTTAAAATATTCTTTCTTTTGAGGACAGCACAGATGAAATTTTTGAGACCCTTACTTGGAATAACAAAACTAGATAAAGAAAAGAATCAATGTATTAGGCAAAAAAAACGGGAGTACAGAACATAGTTAAGGAAACAAAACAGTACCAGAAAAAGTGGCTACAACACGTACAGAGGATGGACACAAACAGACTACCGAAACAAGCGCTACAATATAAACCAAAAGGACGAAGGAACATAGGACGACCGAGGGAGAGATGGAGGGACCAACTTCATCTTGAGGATCAAGGAACAGGAAACACACCTAACCCTTCAGGAACATGATGATGATGATGATGACTTAAAATATTTTGTTATGAAATATTTTCATGATTTCAAAAGAAACATGTAAGTGAATGCAGTGCCATATATTATCCGAAGTAGCAGCAAGGCAGTATTGACTCATTCGTACCTTAATCCCCTACCGCGCTTTATTTTGTTTCTTCATTCCTTTCCTCTCCCGTCCACCTCCTTCCTAATTCAAATCCGAATAACTTTAAGACGGTAAACTGATATGCACTTTTTGTTAAAATGTGACTGTTTAAAAGTAGAACAAACAAGTGTGAGTCTATAGTTACGTGTGAACTGCATGTATACATGTAAATGGTGCGATATATACATATATATGTAGGGGGACCGCGGTAGCACAGTGGTTAAGGTGCTGTGCTACAAATCAGAGGGTCGCTGGTTCGATCCCAGCTAGTGTCATTGGAATTTTTCATTGACATAACATCCCTCCAATCGCACTCCGGCCCTGTGGTCGACCCAGCCTCTAACAGAAATGAGTACCAGGAGGATTTCCTGGGGGGAAAGGCGGCCGGTGTGTAACGCTGACAACCTTGTCACCATCCTGTGTCGTTGTCATGCAATCTGGGAAACTTAACTTCCTGGAACCCTCTGGGCCACTCCACGCCTGTAACGGGACAGCTTTACCTTTATTCATATATGTATGTATATATGTATACAGGTAAATACAAAAGTCGACTGGGCAGGAAATCTGTCCAAGTGAAATGAAGTGCACACCTGAGTATAAGGTTGATTATTGCTTGCGGAAATATATATTGAAATTGATCCACGAAGATGACGTTGCCAATAAGGGCTATTTTTGAATAAGCATCGTAACAAGCCTTTATTATAGAGTAGGTGAGTTCTAAACTAAGAAGATACGTTGTTTTTTTTCAGATTCAATGTAATTACGAAGGGCAATGAAATGATTTTTAGGCTCGTTCTCAAAATTGCGAAAAGCAAGTATTAGATTCCTCGTGTATGTCTGTCCATCCGTCCGTCCGTTCACATGGAACAACTCGGTTTCCGCTGGACGGATATTTATTAAATTTCATATTTACTCATTTTTTTTTTTTTGCGAAAATCTCAAAGGAAGATTCCAAGTTCGATTAAAGGCTGACAAGAATACGACGCACTGCGAATAAAGAGCCGAGTACATTTATGATAATATCTCGCCTAATTATTCTTAAAATGAGAAATGTTTCAAAAATTATAAGGAAAATCAAAACGTACATTTCTTTTTCAATAGCCGTTTTTCCGAAATTTGTGCGATTTATGAGTTAATGTGGAAAAAAAGTGGTAGAGCAGACAGACTACAGATGGCAATAAAATATGGCTCATTCACACTGCATGCTGGATAACTAAAGCTACGTTCACACGCACTCAGAACATATAATACTTACTTTGTTCCACGGAAACAACAGTTACGCGAAGGCGCCCCATTGTTACGTTTATGTCTACATTATGTCTATCGTTATTTTCTTAAAGATGTCCAGAACGGTTTTGGGCCCACATATTCTCCTGCTTAGTGGGTATAAAAGACCTTGTCCATGGGAGTCAAGCGGCCGGTGCGAGAGACTCACACTCACCTCCATATACTACCAATGCATGAGTAGAGCAATACGTACCTTCCCCTATAGGTCTTAACTAGAAATGCAGGAAAAATGTTACTTATTACATTTTATATAAGAATGGTACTGTCTTCTCGTGGGCCCGGTAGCTCAGTCGGTATAGCGACTGACTACGGGCTGGACGGTCCGGGATCGAATCCCGGTGGGGATGAGATTTTCGCCCCGTCCAGACCGGCCCTGGGCCCCACCCAGCCTCCTGTAAAATGGGTACCGGATCTTTCCCGGTGGTAAAGTGCGGCCGGGGCGTGCTGCTGACTACTCACCCCCTTCTAGTGCCGCGGTCATGGAAGAGTAGAGCTATACCTCTACCCACCCTCTGGGCCACACCGGGCCAGTAACGGGATCACTTTACCTTTTACTGCCTTCTCAGTCGGACAGTCCAGTAGTCTCGATGTGCCGATGTTCTGGCGAAACTTACAGTCTCGGCAGTCTGGAATAAAATGTTATTGAGGTAAAAGTTGTTCCGAAACGTCTCCGACTGTTCACACAAAGTCACGTCCAATAATAAAGTAGATTCTGATATTCATAATTGTTATGTAGTTAACATACTTGATATTCAAAACAGCAGAACCGCGTGTTGTAAGAATACTTTCTAAAATTCACTTGAAATATTTCAGTGGAAATTACTTCATTTTTTGTGTTGTCAGTCTACCTTCGTCGTCCCTTCTCTTGGGTTACATAAGAGATTTCAGTGTACGTGCAAAGAATGTGTGTGTACACATGTCACGTGAACAAAAACCTGAACCAAGCTTAGTAAAATTTATCTCAGAATTTGAGTGTGCTAACTCCATTATCTAGGACACGCGGCGACACAGTTCGTTGAGACACTGAGGTACAAGCCGGAAGGTCGAGGTTTCGATTCGCGATGTTGTCATTGGAATTTTCATTGACATAATACTTCTGGCTGTACTATGGCCCTAGGGCGACTCAGCCTCTAAGAGGAACGAGTACCACGAATATTGCCTAGGGGTAAAGCTGGCTGGTGTTTAGTGCTGACAACCTTACCACCTTCATGTGCCGATTGTTTTGAAATATGGGAGCCTCAACCTGCTGGAACCCTCAGGGCCTGTCCAGGTCTGTAATGGGATTGTTTTACCTCTTTTTTAACTCCATTATTCCTTCGGGTCACTCAGATATTTACTGACATAGAAAACAGATAATGATGAAATGTGTAGTTAAACATAGGCCTAGCACTCTAATTGTTTTCGCCTATTAACTGAATTAAGCACACTTTGTACTCTTTCCTTTAAGATGTTATTGTCCACAGTTCATACAATTTATAAAAACGTACCAGATTCTAACAGCCATGAAAACCAAGAGACTAAAATTCTTCACATTTTGCTCTCCTTTTTACTTATAATCTACATTGTAGTTAGGTTTAACCCTTTTTATAGAACACGAAGGCCCTTAGGTTGAGTAGAGGTATAGCTGTACTCTTTCTAGAACCTCGGCACTAGATGGGGGTTGGCCCCACGCCCCGGCCGCCTCTATCCCCAGGAAAGACCCGGTACCAATTGTACAGGGGGCTGGGTGGGTACCGTGGCCGCTATGGCCAGGTGCGGAAAATCTTGCTCCCCACCGGGATTCGATCCCCGGACCGTCGAGCCCCTAGCCAGTCGCTATACCGACTGAACTACCCAGACCCACATCCACATTGCAATTATAATTAGTCTTGAATTTGAAAAATTAAAATAATGCACTGAATGGCAAGGGTACACATTGGAAAGCGTCTGAAAGTATTCTGTATGTTCTTTTTGTAGCATGGCAGATATTCTAGCACTTTCAGTTGCATATTGTTAGGCATATTCCAGCGCAATTGCTTTGTGTTCATGTAGTCACTCTACTTAGCGGGTTAAAACAATCTCGTGTAAATGTCATATGGAAAATTTACTCACAAAGTTCCATAGCCAGAAGTTTAAATTAGGTAAATATGACGGCCTTGTTATTTTGCCGCCATGACCGGCAAGTTTACCAGGAACCAAGGCGCGAAACGATTAATAAGCAGATCATCTTCATTTAATTAAATGATTGAAGATATAACCTGATCATTATTTTGTAAAATTTCGTTACATTTCTGTGAACTAAATTAACAATAACTTCAGTACTGTGGATAAACTTATGGCCAATCAGATAAGTATGTTACTAAACAGAGTTTTTAAGAGTAAACACGGTCTCAAGTGTGTCATCCGAAATATCTTCACTTCTACAGTTTTTTTTTTTTAATGGGTAGAATTAACAGAAACATAACGGATGTTGCGTCCGTATTTCGAATCTGTTTTTCTGTTCTCTCATTTCCTTAATTAATTAAGTGACTAAAATTCTATTTGGTATTGGCAGTCTATACTGGAGCCGGTCCCAGTGGCCGCGCCGTCTAAGGGGTAGGTCTACGGCCGCTCGCCTCCTGAGATCGTGGGTTCGAATCCCACTGGTGCATGGATACCTGTCTGTTGTGAGTGTTGTGTGTTGTCAGGTAGAGTTCTCTGCGACGCGCTGATCACTCGTCCAGAGGAGTCCTACCGACTATGATACGTCGTTGTGTGTGATCTAGAAACTTCGTGAATGAGGAGACCGTGGCCCGCATTGGGCCGCAGCACCACAAAAAAAAGTCTACACTGGAATTTACGTTCTCGGTGGACCATTACACGAATGTAACTGCCTTCTACGTTTAGGACTCAAATCGCATATTCTCCGAAAAATGCTTATAATACATAAAACGAATTCATGAGTCATGCAACACATTGCTTTCATTAGGTTGTAAAACATTTACTATTGAAATAAGTATGTATTGCCATCTGGGGACCGCGATAGCACAGTGGTGAAGGTGCTGTGCTACAAATCAGAAGGTCGCTGGTTCGATCCCAACTGGTGTCAGTGGATTTTTCATTGACATAAAATCCTTCCGATCGCACTATGGCCCTGGTGTCGACTCAGCCTCTAACAGAAATGAGTACCAGGAGCTTTTCCTGGGGGGTAAAGGCGGCCGGTGCGTAAGGCTGACAACCTACCACCATCCTGTGTCGTTGTCACGAAATCTGGGAACCTTAACTTCCTGGAACCCACTGGGCCTGTCCAGGCCTGTAATGGGACTGCTTTAACCTTTTTATGTTTTGCCATCTAATGAAATGTAAGGAATGAATATTTGATTGATTTTGTGCATCAAGTTGGTTAATTACTGAGATAAATATACTGAGATGCACGGTCAGCACAACGTCAAAATTTGTCTAGTCTGTATTACAGTGAGTTTTGTAACAATATGTAGTAAACAACATAACATACAATGATGTAAAGAAAACTGCAATTAACGCTTTGAAATATAGGCCTACTTTTACCGCATCAAAAATAAACTTTTCCATTATTTTCGAAGAAGAGTTTCATTTGTCAGTGTGAAGGCAAAGAAAGCATATTATGCAGTGGAAGTCTAGCTGTGCTACTTCTTAAACTTGGCGTTAGTTTAAGGTGATTGGTGTATTTCAGGCTTTGCTCGCCGTACTCCCAGGTAAGAGCCCGAGGTACCAATTGGTAAAAGTTTAGGTGGGCCCCTGATCGGTGTTAAGGTTTGGGGGAAAAATAAAATTCTCTCCCCTGCCGGCAATCGAACTGTGAACCTTCGTTTGTCCAGCCCCATGAGCTTTTCTGTATACCGACCACAAAATCCCGGCAACCTGTATTTATACCCCCTCTATATCTATTCATAGAACCGTTTAGCTTCTTATTATAGAAACAGCGTGCAATTTGACGACCGGTTTTCATTTTCTGGCAGGGGCAACGACTTTTATCCTCGTCACAGCTCCCAACCCGACTGTAGGTTTCCTATCCAATGGCTGAGGACTGTTTCCCCAGGTAAGAAACGGCCAGGGCGTGAAACTGATATACCTTCATCTACCGTCGCAAGTAAATAATAACTGGGGCTATACCTTATCAGATGAGGCTTATAATGACCTCTAATTTGCATCCATCACTTTTTTACCATATATATATATTTCTACTGTCCATTTATACGTCAATGCAAAACAAGAAATGCTAGCACCAAGACACTGCAGAGCTTTATACCACTAATGCACGCAATTTTGTGTCGCATGCCCTCAGTATAATAATTGGCGCGTGATGTAAAGGGATGTGGTGGGGAGGGAGAAGAGGACGACGAGGAAATGTGACACGTGAAATTTATATCTAGTTTAATCCCGTGTCCCCTTTGAATCGTTGCTGCTTGTGTTTACTGCAGGGCTTTGCGTTGTGCAGTACTGCCTGTGTCAAGTTTATGCTACGCCGGGAGAGCTCTCCGGGTAGTAAAATAGTTCAGTAGTCTAGATAGTAATAGCGCACATAAACAAACTCAGATATCTTCAGTATGTGTGTGGCGGATACATGCACATCACCAGACTAATTTCAGACACAATACGTTGTCATTAGCTGGACAGTGTCGCACGTAGTCATTGGCCACACACTGGGATGCACGAACACACGGATTGTCCATGAAATAAATTCTGCCACTTCGACATTTTAAAGGGAGAATTTAAATTGAATAATACTTAAACGTTTAGCTTGAGACTACAAGAAAAAACAAAGAATTCTACATAATTACGGCCTTTTTTTCCCGGATGTTTCTGGCTCACGGCTTTAGCGATTTTCAGTTTAAATAGTCATTGTGGGTTAAATTTTGGAGAAACAAAATTTAATTACGAAAACAAAACGAAACGACGTTATGTGATAAAAATTTGGAGATTCTGAACATTCAACAAAGCAGTAAAATATTTACAAATAATCCAGTTTTGTTCGAATCTTATATTTTGGCTCGTTACGAAAGTACATTATGCTTATATCAATCTCTCTGTACGATAGATGCAGTATCTAAAAGTATAGTTGCATTCTAAGTGGAAATAAAGCTCCACTCATTCTTAAACTCGGTTCTTAGTAAATTTATTTATTTATTTGCAGTTAATTTCAAAACGCCATAATTCAGAATACATAAAATCGAAGAAATATGAAGGAAAATAGTCATTTACTACCTAATTTAGTTATACTATCCCAGAATGTGACTTTAGATACTGAGACAAACCCCAAAACACCTTATTTGTGCTAGTCTGTGTATCAGACAATTCTCGAACCCGGCACCTCCAAATGAAAGTCGTAAGCTTTGCCGCTCGATTACTGGCTGCAAGTTGAGTGACGAATTTAGCTTTCTGTTCTTCTTACCCCAAGAAAGACCTCATGTTATGCATTCATTATCATGAAGGATCTGTGGGCACCAAAGCCGTTCTGGAAGGATTGGCGAAAAGGACAGCTCTCGTCCCCTTATCAAATATAAACCCAAAGTACTCAGCACCTAAACATGACATCATGAAATTGTGTAAGAAAGTGTGTCAAATCTCATGAATTCTTAGTCGCACGATGGAGAATGTCCTTACCTGTGATGTGGAAACCTGTAAGAATCCTACAGTTGGTATGGACGTGATAGCAAAGACAAAATGTCTGCTTTATATATTCAATATCTGTGCATTAAGGAATATTTACACATGTAGTAAAGCAACAAATGCATATAGGTGAATATTAGTGTAAGATAAAGCATATTTTATCTTGTGCATTTGTCGGTTTAATACACAAGTATAAAATTATCCGCCTTTTTTTAGAATCAGTTTCCGTCTTCCAAACCTTCGCCATTAATTTGACATCTCATATAGTGTTTTAATTGTTACATTGTGAAGAACGTACGATATTTCTGAAGCCCAAGAAGAGAATGATGTGAGTTTACAGAGGCAACATGTACCATATAAGAGCCGCGCTGTAGCACTGCGTGCAGTGGGTAGGCTTCGCTCTGGACAGTGGAAGAATTGTGATTACTGAACAAGGCAAGAGATTTTTCATTATACCCAAAGCCTCCAACCTAACAGTGTGGCCCACCCAGCCTCTAGCCTCCTGTTTCACGAACAACCGCAGTCTTTCTTTCCTTGTTAAAACGGACAGAGAGTAAGAGTACTTACTTACCTCCGTGTAGTGACGAGGTTATGAGTGAATGAAGAATACACCCCCCACCCCGGCCATCCTACGCTATATGCCTTCATGACGTCCACATGAACAGTTTTGCCTTTTACAGCCATGTGCATTCTCTAACCTTACTAAAATCGTAATATTAAGGTCAAAGATATAAGAATAGAGTATTCTTCATATAAATTTAAACAATATTTTGAAATCTTATGTTTATTGAACCGTGCGTCATTGTAATAGTTTAAGAATAAAAGACCAACTTGATGTCACTTGTTATTTTATTTCGCTTCGTATGTGCTCAACATGTTTCGGACATTAATACATCCATCATCAGGAGCTTGCGACTGTGCTGTTGAATTACCACATCTGTCGTTTTGTTCTCGGTTAGTTGTGTGTTGGAGATTTGGTGCGGTTGGGTTTGAGTAGAGTCCGTGTTGCAGGCTTCAGCCTCAAACCCAGCCGCACCAAATCTCCAGCACACAATTAACCGAGAAAAAAACGACCGATGTGGTAATTCAACAGCACAGTCGCAAGCTCCTGATGATGGATATATTAATGTCCGAAACATGTTGAGCACATAAGAAGTGAAATAAAATAGCAAGTGACATCAAGTCGGTCTTTTATTCTTCAATTTTTGCACTGTTAAACAGTAGTTACAGTGTACGGATACATTAATATATTAAGGAAACCGTAAAATAAAAAACTTTATGTTGTTAATTTGTCAAAATTTAACTCGTAGACTTAAGTTTTAACCACGTGACTTTATCATGGAGTTCAAGAACATTACTTGCATACGGCTAAATTTCCTATTGAAATCCACATAGTACAGGAACACAGTACTCTACACGTTGAGTTCACTCCATTTAAAATGTAAGTTTAAGTCAGTATGCTATAATATTTGGACAAAGAATGTTTCTCATAATTGGCTTTAAATTATTGCTTTAGTGTATCGACTTTCTACCGCATTCCGATATTGTGTTGGTCAGGAAATCCTGTGAGCACAGTTAAGGGTTGTTTGGGAAGGGATTTATAGCTTGCAACCGGAGTTGGCAATTACTCTTGTCGGCGTAAAGGCGAAGGCTAAAGGGATAGCCTGAACGAGACGATCCAACAACCCAGCGGTTTGTCCGAGACTGTCGCCACCTCTCTTCGCGTTTAATAAATAAATAAATAAATGATAATAATATTATTATTTCGATTCTTTATTTTTAATGTGATGGCACAACAAACTTAAGATCAGTTACAAAGAGTGTACAGAGAGACGTAAAAAATCACTTCTGGTGTTATTTGTTACAGTGGTAGCGATACTACTACTACTACTACTACTAATTATTATTATTATTATTACATATAACAGCGAAAATGTTTGACGCCTATAATGATTAATAATATGAACTACATTTTTACAAGACAAATAAGCTTAATCAACGAAGAATCTGACTTGAATTATCGAGATGCCTGTTTCAAATACCGCCCGAAGTATTCATTGTCCAGACAAGTTTCCCGTGATTTTCTTCTAACCCTGAAGGCAAATGCCAGAATAGTTGTGTCAGATCAGACCACGACTGCTTCTTTCCACATTATATTCAGTTCAATGATCACTAATTATTCTATAATATCACATTACGCGTTTTCATCCAGCGTATTAAAGAATGACAAGGAATATATTTTTAATTTTTTAAATCCGCTCTTCATAAATTACATCACAGGGATGTGTGTGTGTCAAGTACATGTTACATTCATTAGGCTACATCAGTGTTCCCCAAACGTCTTTGCTCGCTGACCCCTTTTGGCTTAAATGTAACCACGGACCCCAACATCCTTGCTCACGTAAATATAGACTGATGATAGGTATCAAAATTAAAAACTTGTGTCTCAGAATTGATTTTACATAACTACGACTGCATGTCAGTGGCGTGCGTAACAATGCATTGCATGATTTTACCTTAATTAAAAGGCATGTCTCTCCTTTCATGGGCATAGGAAGTTTCTTGATTAGATATTCTAACGGTCATACGAAATATACACGTCACCAATTTAAAGTTCTGTCATTATTTTTTAGAAAACATTATTAATTTAATTAAAAGATAATTAAATTTCAAATACACCATTACATAAATATATGCATGGATCCCCTGGGAACTTGGGAACCGCGGAACACACTTTGGAAACTACTGGGCTAGATCATTTACAAGAGTTCTGTAATATTGCGTGTACCCAGCAGATTTTTCGTATGGCACAAAATACCCGTTTTATACTCAAAATTTTTATTCTTATAATAAAACCATCTAGATGCACTAATTTTTCAAATTTATTTGTGGAATATAACTCTACATGTTTCGGACAGTTTCCTCTGTCCATAATCGGAAGTTTCTCACTGTACACACAGCAATGGTACATGTCATATTGGTTTGCTGACAGTTCGCAAGCTGTCAGCAGACTTGTATGACACATGCCATTGCTGTGTATACAGTGAGAAACTCCTGTTGATGGACAGAGGAACCGTCCGAAACACCTAGAGTTTTATTCCAAAAGTAAATTTGAGAAATTAGTGCATCTAGTTGGTGTTATTAAAATAATTTATCACGATGCACGTTCACCTGAACGTCAAATTCAAAATTTTGAACGTGTTGAACGAAGACATGTACTGCATGTTGGAATGTTATTGTTTGCTGCCTGTCTTTATTATTATCCTTTCCAATCTCTACTTATGTTTAATAGCTTTCACCAAATTTACAAACGTGTAACTTTATTTGTTGAATAATTTTCAATACATATTCTTGTAACTGTGGCATTTAAAAGATCTGGTGCAGCAGCCAGATATGCATATATTTTTTTTTCTTTTTATAAAGAAATATCTTTTTTCTTTTTATAAAGAAATATCTCGATATCTGCTGTGTTGATCATTTATTTTTTTGGCCTGTAATTATTGCGTTGTCCCACTATAGATTAAACTGTCTTTCTCACTGCACGCTGACTTCCATGTTTATAGCAGGACTTTTTTCCCTTAAAAGTTTACATTATTCTGTCCTCAATTCATTCAAAGAATTTGACAGTCTATTATTCGTGTTAGCGTTACCTTTCATTAACCTTTGTGCAATAGTGCTTCTAACTTAGTATGCTTGAAAGAAACCAGGTTATTAATCTTTTGGCGCCGGAATTATTTTTTTTTAAATTTTAGCACACCCTGTATATAAAATGTGAATAATACAGGAGCCAAATACGCTAGAATTATGAAACAAACTGCATTTTGAAGAGAAAAAAACGGAGAGTATA
>Ga0123352_10016920_pt1 | contig 11622 bp, 7 predicted proteins | sample TergutLab28metaG_FD_89700 | JGI IMG/M metagenome (GOLD analysis project Ga0123352, IMG submission 89700) | Labiotermes labralis P1 segment gut microbial communities from Petit-Saut dam, French Guiana - Lab288 P1 | ecosystem: Host-associated > Arthropoda: Insects > Digestive system > Gut ...
GTGGTTTCATTGCTTAAACACAGCCTGCAAAATAACAATAACCCTGTAATTTCTAAAAGCTCTAGCAAATAAGTAATCCACATGTAAACACTATGAGATCCCAAAGTGGACAAAGCATCTGGTGAAGTAATTGTAGGGGCCTGAAAATTACTAACATCTAGTCGAAACATGTAGCCATACTATAGAATAAATTGATTGTGCTGACGTACATTTGTGTAATACTTATCCATGTTCTTATATTCGAGGAATTTTATTTGTGAATTTTTGAAGTTATACGCAGCTTGATTTGTGGATATTATGAACGTTTATTTGTTTCGAATTGATGGCATTGATTTAATACGTGTAGAAATAAATGCTTACCTAGAACCGTTTAAAACTTGTGGTTACATTACGTACACTAAACGCAATTTCTTGGTCAATTCGATTACAAAATAAGAGCAGTTTTTCCTTGGAGCATTTATTAATTGATTTTTCTAATGGTAAGAATTTATGTGTTTCGCGAGTTTTAAACTGGGTTTTTATAGAGAGTGAAAAAATTGTCGCTCACAAAATCTGCATGTGATTCCTTGTTTAAAAGAATTATAGAATATCACGTAACTTATGTCCGGAAATGTTTAATTTTCAGAGATATAATTTACCGGGAAACGGGATAACGTGTCAAATGGTCAAAGTATGGGATCCTCGCAGACACCTTACGTGATATCAGCAGCCTCGTCTCGTTTCAAGGCTGAGGACCGTCCACTCAGGCTTTAACATGTCTTTATATGTTAACACTTCTATTTATCAGAGTTGTCTCAGTTCTTGCTACGATACATTTGACAATTGTGGAAGGCAATATTAAGAAATGTTCCTTCAGTCATCCCAACACGAAAAAAATCGGATTGAAATACCGCGACCGACGCAGCCACGCTCTCGGTTCTGATAGTCCTGCTCACCTTTCTGAGTAGGTTTCGTTCTGCCGGATTTCTTCCTCATAGTATCTTGGAGCCCGTGCTTAAAACAGACGTCTGCCTGACAGCTAGGGACGCACCTTCAACCAACCCAGAAAAGTACATATCCTTGAGCATAGAGCATGTCAGATAGCAGATAGGGTTCCACGACAACGTCCCCGACCAAGTGGGCAGATGGCGTGGCCTTCTCTGTCGCCGAATCTAATCCCCACCTGTTTTTTTTCTGATGAGGACTGCTGAAGGAGCACTTTCATGCGATCTCTGTCAGGTCTACTGAATATCTCGTGGCAAGATTTCAGGCACGTGTGGCAACTGTCGGTGCCAAAGAATTAAAGTACGCATATTCGAGAGAGTGCGGCGATAAGCACTGCGGTGTGCCTGCAAGTGAATGGAGACCGCTTCGAACATCTTATGTCAATTAAAATGCGCCCCTCTTTTGATCATCTGATACCTTGTTCCATTTGACGGCGAAATATATAGCAAAAATTAATGTCTCTTTTGGACTTACATTTTCAATAATGATTTGCAATATGGTGAATTAGTACTCGAATTATGTTCCTTTCTTCCCACTATAAATAAATTTTATTCTTGAAACAGTCTTTCCTGTCTTATGTTATTAAAACTGTTTTGATTTGTAACCTAATTCTTCTGATTTGCATTCCGTCGATGAGTTAATAATTAGCTTTAAATCTAGTTGGAATAACGCCCGGTTTTAAGTTTTAATGCAATTTGCCAATTTTGAAAACCTTAACCTGCTATCTGTATGAAGGTAAAAGTAAAGGCAAAGCAATTATTGTATAAGCCTATTACAGACCCTGAGGGTTCCAGGAGCTTAAGGCTCCCAGATTTCAAAACAATCGACACACGAAGGTGGTAAGTTTGTGATCCCTACGCACCTGCTGCCTTTTCACTCCCAGGAAATGTTCCTGTTACACATTTTTGTTAGTGACTGAGTAGACACCAGGACCATGTATTTAATAAGGACTACCCATTAGTTTCTGTCTTCAAGGACTATTTATTTTCCATAAAATACTTATAATTTACCTTTAGGTTCTGCTATAAATGTAGAACAAATCTGTCTTGCGGTGTGTCTATACCCACAGTGTCATGTCAGTTGTATGTGATCAGGTTGGTAGTACACTTTTGCGCTAGCTCTGTGTAGCATCCTTAGGTAGAAGCCAATCAAGTTCAAGGTTAAGAAAATTTCATGCGAGCAACGACTGATATAAACACGTTCTTTAATTCCGTGAAACGGTTCCTTCATTTGTTGTCACGGCGTTTTGGTTGACTCAGCACAAGGACAACCCTAGACTGCCTTGCTTGGTTTATATTTCAGTTCATACAGAATTATGCTAGAGTAAAATCATTTTAAAATGTAATAGATAAGGCAAAAGATTATTGGCCAAGTTTACCCAATGATAGAAGGCGATTTTTTTTTGAGTTTGCTTAATCATTTCCTCGTGCAGTTGTACATTAAGCCCTAAGTATATTTGTAAGCATTTTTAAGTTCGGTAATAAATGAAATCGCCGTTTCCAGTGTCCGCGCTGTCTAAGGTGTAGGTATGCGGCCGCTCGTCTGCTGAGATTTTGAGTCCAAATAATACCGGGGCATGGATGTCTGTCTGTTGTGAGTCTTATGCGTTGTCAGGTAGAGGTCTCTGCGATGAGCTGATCACTCGTCCAGAGGAATCCTTCCTACTGTGGCGCGTCGGTGTATGTATGTGTGTGTGTGTGTGTGTGTGTGTGATCTAGAAACCTCGTGAATGAGTAGGCCCTGGCCCGCTTGAGGGCTGCTGCGCCAAAAGAAAAAAAAATCAAATCAGCTGTTAGTTTTACACTCCAGGCACTTTTGCGGAGATAATTTGTGGATAGGTAGCAGGGAAATTTCAAAGCCTATCTAGACGCTGTGGAGAAATACAAAATTTCCTGTCCTGGCTGTAAATCGAAACTTGGTCGTCCATCCCATAGGCAATGACTAAACTGACTGAGTTATATGAGTTTATAGGAAGAGGAAAAGCTCTTGTAAATCTTTAAGGAAATTCAGGACCTACTTGAGTGCTTTTGGATGTCGAGCATTCTTATAATTGCTGTTTGTTACTTGTCACAGTCTCTCATAAGTAATACAAGTACCGTATTTGAAAGTTTTACTATTGCATCATCATCATCATCTCATTATCAACATCGAATACGTCACGAATTAAACTCTTTGCCTTTTTCAGTTACCAGTATTAGAAATATTCTTTTTATTCTACAGTCACGTGTCCAATAATTTTTTTCAGGGATTCTTTCGTTTATATTGGACAACAATGTCGGGCTTTGGTTTTACCTTTTTTTTTTCAAAATGATATAGAGAATTACTCAATTACTATTTTGTTAGGTACTCGTGTATATTTTTTCCCCCAATTCTTCTCTGTTAGATCAAAATTCCTTGCGTCTACAATAAAACATTTTGTACCAAATTTCGAAGAATTATATTTTATATTTCGGTCTCACATAAAAAATACATGTAAAGTAAAAATGGGCCAAAAATATTTGTGTTACCGGCAATTATTTTTTCAAATAACAACTAAAAAGTGAGGTTCATTGCATAAAGAAAATTTTCCTTGTGCATGAATGTCTTATGAACGTATGCATGTATTTGTGTGTATATATATATATATATATATATATATATATATATACAAATAAATATTTTACATATATGTTTATATATATAAATGTTTTACATATATATTTTTACATGAATGTTATATACATTTATTTGTATATTATATATATATATAGGCAAAGAAACATCCACCCACCCACACACAAACACGCACAAACATACACGTATCCAGCTCTTACAGAATACGTAAATTTATTACCTGTGTATACACCGGACTCTATTCTGAGCTGGTTCAATCCAGTCCACACAATCACAACACTTCATCCAGTACTCCTCTCAATATTATTCTCTAATATACTAATTAGCCCTGCAAATAGGTTCTTCCTTTGAGGTTTCTCACCTATAGATATGTGTGAATGAGGAACTTCATGACTTGTACTCCCCACCATATATCGCGGTGGGCATTTGGTAAGCATAAGCCAGAAGGAAAGAACCCTAAACTCTTTTTGTTGAGAATAATGTGGAAAAGAGATAACTTAGAATGTCTAGGCGTATATGGAAGGTCAATTTTCGGAAATAAATGGGAAGCCGCGAACAGGATTTACCTGGCTTAGGTTAGGGACCATGTTTGGGATCTTGCTGACATGGTAATGAAATTTCGGTGTCTATAAAATATGGGGATTTTCTTGACTAGACGAGGAACTAATAGCTTCATATGAATAAGCCTGCTCCATGGAGTTATTTAGGAGTTACGGGATTAATATGACTAAATTCTGCGAGTATGGAATACCGCGAATTTTATATTTCTTTGTTAGTCCAAGATAAAAGCTGATATTAAGCAAGTTAATGACCAAAAAAAACCAAAATATAAATTGTCATGCTATCTGGTAATAATGGAAGGGTAAACGTTCGTTCCTTCAGACAGAGTTTGGATTTCAAATCGACAAAAACCAACCTGTTCCCTGTCTTTATTTTTCGTAAAACCTTACCTCGCTTCCTTACAGTCTCCGTTTCCTTCCACTGCCTTCGTTCCACCATCATTCCTCCCTATGGAAATCAAGTACATGAGATCCATCCGCTTCAATTTCCTGAATATTACGGGAAAGGAAACACAAGCTTGTTGGCAGGAATGATGAGAGGAAGAGACTACCAGATGAATAGGGAGAAAGGAGACAGAAAGGAGAAGGAATCCTACTATGGCTACGTCATGGCTGTGTGCGGATGTTTTCCTTGGGTGTTAGATACTCCATGATACTATGCTTCAAATCAGATCAGATGGAGGGTAAGAGTTGTTCAGTAGCAATAATTGACACCATAAGCTATCAAGTTTCACGTTTGCAGGAAATGGTGTTATACTTAGGAAAGTGAAACTTATGGTTAGCGAGAGAATGCATGAATGTAGAAATATGCAGGTAATATATATAATCAGGCAGGAATCTAAACGTATTTAGATAATTAATAATACGATTCGCTGCACGATGTTCTAATACATTAGAATTCCGAATAAAATAACTTTCCAACATGGCAATCTTGCAACCCTCTACCAGCAGCACGACTAATAAATTTCAAGTACCTGCCATTTCATTTGAATTCAACTTTACTGCTCCGCGCTTGCCCTACGTAAAATTTAACGCTCTGAAGCGATGAAATTAAACAAGAAACAAAATATGTCCTATGCGTGTCAAAAGTGACAAGACAGGCAAATCTGACCACGGCAAATCTTACTTGTCTTTACGCATTGTTAACTGCATCCTGAAGTACATCACAACTTTTAATTTATCTCGTGTAATTAGACAATACTGTAGCTGAATTAATCAAAAAGCTTTCCTTAATTCATTAGGGTCGCTGTACATTAACAGGCTTATATAATTCGGCGATACTTAACCCTTATATTGAACTGTGAGCAAGTTGGATTGATTGTCATATTATTTTAAAAATCTGATTGAAAAGAATATTTTACGCGTCACGGAATGATATGAAGCGATGAAGAATTGTAAGAATATAAAAATTTAAACACACTATTCAGTCTGGTGAGACTGGAAAAAGAAAACCACGTAATATTTAGCCAGTATCCCTGGTGAAAACAAATTCTTTAGACCAATTTTCGAAAATGAGACAAGAGTTACTGCTTGCTTTCTTTGGCAGAAACATGACAGCAAAATTGTGACGATATAACTTTGATGACGTACATGTCACGGTCGCCGATCCCAGTGGCCGCGCGGTCTAAAGCCTGGGTCTGCGGGCGCTCGCATGCTAGACTTGCGGGATCGTATCCCCTACGGGCCATGGATGTCTGTCTCTTTTGATTGTTGTGTGTTGTCAAGAAGAATTCTCTGCGACGTGCTGAGAACCTGTCTATAAAAGTCCTATCGTGTATGGTGCGTCCATTGAGTGTGAACCTGTCTATAAGTCCTATCGTGTATGGTGCGTCCAATGAGTGTGAACCTGTCTATAAGTCCTATCGTGTATGGCGCGTCCAATGAGTGTGAACGCGAAGCCCCTTAATGGGAGGTCATGACCCGGAAGCTGGTCGAAAACCACAGAAAAAACATTGTTACGGTTGTTATTAGTAACGGGTTCTTCCAATACAAGGCAAGAAAATATGGGCAAGGAGCTAAAAAATTTAGACTCTACGCAGATAATTTTTGCTATGAATTTTTTGGATTCATAAATAAATATAGTTACACAACACATACAGCTTGGAAAACACAAACCAGAATCATATCCTTACACCCAAATTGAAATAATTTCCATGGACAATTCATTACCGGCTTGCTGCAGATAGATACAATAAAACACATATTTTAACTTGTCTTGAACTGGGTACCAATGTGTTGAAATGTGACATAGCGTCAATGAGTAATCGGATCAGGAATTATCGAGGTAATGTCGGGCAGCATCTTATCCTAGGAAATTTAATACTTGGTTACCTTTGTGTGAAAATGTCAAAAGTAACAATTCTGTGCACTGTTCTAAGAAAACGAATGTGTCCTTATTTCTTCTCCGTCTGTATTGTTAAACCCAGTGAAGATTAATTAAATACGGTTAAAAGAACGAAGAATGGTAGAGAAAGTTCGTGTAAATATTTAGCAAGTGACATTTAGATATAAGACACACGTGGTATTGCTTCTTCCTTCTTTCTTGTTATTTCTCATTCTGCTTTTTTACTTTGTTCCTCGCTGTTCTTTCTGTTTAGGCGCTTTAGAAAAACGGTGGGAAAATAACTATTAGCCTTGTCATCTCTCTTTAGCTGTCCGTCCTCTCCGCTTGAAGTGCTGCGATACCCACTGGACGTACTTCCGTGAAATCTAATAACTGGGATTTTCACTTATATTTATCAACGTTTTCCGATTTGGATTAAAGGCTTACAATAGGACAAAAATTACAGATACTTTTCATAAAGACCTGCTTATGTGCAGGTAATTTGTCCTTATGAATGAAATATATATAATTGTGTGAAGCAAGCGTTAAGGTTGAAGAAAGAGTTAACGATCTGAACAAAACAAACGAACTTAATAATCTCTTGACCTGTTGCTGGGATACGGAGCAAACTTACAAGAAAAAACATACAACTAAACCTCCAGAAGTGTTATGCGTTACGCTTCCTAACTTATTTCCTTTCCACCTTTTCGTCTCGTTTAATTTTCTACTATGCTCCTTTACGTTCTGTCGTGGAGTAAGCGGTGTACCTCTTCCAAGTAAGAAATGAAGGAATTCCGCTCTTGGAAGGAATAGCAGCGACATTGGAACGCTTCCTAAGAAGCTGCGGGGAGGAAGACCTGAACGATATTAAACATGAATAATGTAAAGGAGGAGGCATTCACAGGACGATGTTCATGGGGGAAACGAAGGTTGAAATGAGATCAGACTGTGTTTAGCTTGGTGTGGTGCACCATCAATATTGAAACAATATTACTAAGATGAAAATTAAGTTATTACCATGTTTGCGCAAAAATTTCCTGTTTTCATAACTTTTTTTTCTGGAAAGATTTATTAGATCTTGAGTTTAAAAGTTTATGAATCTAATTTCATTGAAAGTCTACGGTTAAAATTTTCTGATGTTATACTTTAGTGCCGATATGTTATTACTTTAAATTTGTAGAAAGTTTTCACACTTTGTGTACCTTAAATATTTCAAATAGAAAAAGAAATTTGGCGCTAATTTTTTTTTTGTTTGTTTATAATTTGTTTCATTAGTTTGTCAATTTTTTCAAATAACATAGCGTCTAATGGAAGAATGATTAGTGAATAATGAATTGAAAAGGATGGGAAAGGAAACAGCCATGAATTTTGATAACATTTTTCAGTGTTCGCCTTTAGGGACTTAGGAAGTTTACAAAAAACCTTAGAAAGAATAGGCTGTTTCGGGCTGAGATTTCAAACTCTTTCCTACAAAATAAGAAGTAGGCCTGACACCGAATAACAGGGATTTTCTCTGTCCCATTGAAGGTACCTTTATCTGTAGATGTCATGCATTAAAATTTGAAAATCCCGTTTTCTGCTAGATATTACCTTAATACTTGCTTACACCATGGAGCAGAGTCCTTCTTGAGAAGCTAACCGATTCTCAGCTAGTCAACGAATTCTCGGCATTTTATCGAATCCGAAGGTTCATTACCGCATTTAAAAGTACCCCCCACCTGCCCCTATACTGAGCCATTAGATATTACCTGAATAAAACCCTTTAATAAGCAGCCATTCAATGGCGCGCATTAACAACTCATGAAAAATGTTTGATATAATTTTATCCGTGTTGAGTCTTCAGAAAATAGATTTTTACAGGGAATGCTTTTTGATCTACATATTTTCAAGATCTGCTGATGCCATTACAGTAACTTTGGTGTATTTTGTTACTCTTTGCTTTTCTGTTACTGCGGAGTGAACACAAAGAGTATCATTCTGGCCCCCCCCCCCCACACACACACAGAAAATAAGTTTGCCTCACTCGTGTTATTAAAACACGACAGATAGTTGATAGGCTGCCGATGAGCGTTGAGGAACGGTGAAATGCGAAACATGAATGTATAGATAACTGTCTTGTGGGATGTGATGTGACGTGCTGTCATCTGGTAGGTTGAAAGGTTACAAAAACTTTCCTACTTCTTTCTTAAAGTAGGAAATTCCAATTGCGCAGCGGGAGGAAATAATTTTTTTTACGAAAATTTGATAACAATACATCAGAACTCACGGTGTCAACAACCCGTTAGAATCTCAAATTCTCAAAAAGTATGGTCCCATATATCACTATACACTAAAGTTAAATAAAAAAAATAATAGTTCTTTGAATTTGCTTATTCACTTAATATTTTAGTGTTTAAATTTACATTTTTACAACAGTATTGCAATACTTCAGTTTAAAAATTGTTAATTGTTGCAGTTTGGTGTTAGAATTTATGTTTATAGGAGTAATTTGTACTTCCGACGTTCCAGTCTCGGTCTTACATATGCCTATAGAATTAATGGTATTTTCATTCTTCACAGATAAATGCTTGAGTAGAATCTAAACTGCCGTCTGCTATACAAGATTCCCATTAAGTGCTGATTCATCACTTTCAGTTATTCTGACATTTATGAGCTAATCAAGAAATTCCTCAAATTTTTAAATTAAATATTCGTTTTCTTCTTTCCAGCAGTCCGTCATTACATAAAATGCTATTAATGACAGGGGACAAGCAGGAATAGACTTTCCTCAATTTCATTTGCCTGGGAAAGCAGATTTTCTCTCTTACAAGCAAGACTATTTACAGACTAGAGATTGTCTTACTTCAGTCTACCATCTCTTAAACTGTGTTAGTTTTTGAAGAAAGCAAAGAATAATTTAAAAAAAATAATTTTTATAGGAAGCCTCTTCCATATCCGATGTACTTTAAAAATAATGAGCGGCCTGAGGGCGTGTGTTCTTACGGATTATCCTTCACATTATTTAAATGCGAAAAAGTGGAATTCACTGATTAATATTCTTACGTTACATTTTGCTTGAATCTTTAACAAAGAGATCTTAATATCACAGCTAATTAAATAATAAATTAGAACACAAGATTTCTCCAACACATTGCGGCAAAATCGACTCCTAAAAGAAATAAAATTTCCTATGACACTTCCGTAATAAACGTATCTTCTTTAACATCCAGAAGTAAAAAATTTCTTAAAAAATTTGTACTTGATAAAGCCAATAAAGCGAAGAGGTAAAAATTTTTTACCTGTCAGAGATAAATGGAAAAGGCACTGTGTTAAAATCGATGCACATGAAGGTAAGAAAGCCCCAAACATATTGGAAAGGGGCCGTAGGTTTTATTTAATAACAGTTGGAAAAATATTTACGTAAAATGCGAAAGGAAACTTGGGATTATAAAGTAGGTTATTTGAAATCTAAACATAGGTTGCACGTATTAAACCTATGGAAAGAAAAGGGAGAAAAAGAAAAGAAAACGTTTTAAGGGTTAAAATATTTAGTCTTAGATGTATATTTCTTGATGTGTTTACAATATCACAAGAAATAATGCGATAGTATTATGTTTAAACACAATTTTATCCTTAAAGTTAAGAACAGCTATAAGTTTCAGCTGGTTAAAGTAGCCATTATCAGGTTAAACATGGACATACTGTGCTTTATTACATTCAGTACACACCTATTAACATCTACTTAAAAATAAGTTTTATCGTATCTCCCATCAATACTGAAACTGCGAATTCTTTATATATGATTTTACATTAACTATAACGCCACTTCGTGAGTTCAGATTTCAAAATGTTAATTGCAGCTGTAACTTCTTCCTTTTCATTTTCTTTACGTTCGGAGTGATGATGGCTACTTTAGCCAGCTCAAACACATATATTTTTCGTGCATTCTCCATAACCAATCCTCAACATTCAACCACAATGACGCACGGTATTGTTCTTTATATATTTATATTATAATATCACACTGAATATTCCTACATGTTTCGATCCACAAGTGGTCTTCTTCAGGAAAACAAACAAAAGCAATATGGTACAAAACAAAATTAGTCTCTTTTATACACAGTTGGCATCGTGTAAAAGAGTCAGGTAGTTAAAATGTAGACATTTCTTTATAGAATATTTTATAAATGTACTGGATCTTGATGTGCAGTACGTCGGAGGCAACTTGTGCACCGAAACATGCCGGAATACTGAGTGTGATATTATACTACAGATAACTAAGGAAAAATATTGTGCATTTTGTTGGTTGATTGTTACGAACTAGCCATGGGTGCAGCTGTTCTTAACCTTAAAAAACAAAGGTGTGTTTAGGCGGAAAATAATTATCTTATTTCTTGTAAAATTTTCGGAGTTACAAGAAGATTACGTTAAGGTGTTCTGGGAAATCACGCCATGCATACTGGCAGAAATTTATCGACATTTTTGAGGCAGTGTATTCTTCCGAAACGTCAGTAAATTTCTGCTAGTTTACATGGTGTATCATCCAAGAAGATTGTTATTTCCGGATTTACTAACATCAGAACTTCAGATCTGAAAACAAAAAAAGATATAGTTTGCTACTACATAACTCTTATTTTGCATAGTAACCATAGTCCCCGAGCGCAGTCACAGTCAAACGAACCACAATATACTCACACATTTATGTCCTGTTAAGAAATTCGCTGCATTAACTCTGACATTTCCTATGAATTTTCAAACGTTAGCACTACACTTTATGGTTGTTTAATTTGACAAAACTGCTGGAGCAGGCGAGCATGGAACCAAGCATAAAACTTGATCCAAATTATTCTCTCTATTGTTAATTGTAAGACGATTTGGCATGGAAATGTAATTATTCAAAAATGTAGTACCTAAGAAAAAGGCCTATTTGGTAATCAACAATAAGTTTAATTATTACCGCACGAATTATTTTTCCGATTAATTTTTCTTTACGAATTTTCTTTCCGATATATTTAACTCTGACAGACTTCAATAATCAGCGACTTAACTCCAGGAGCCCGTAAAAGCTGATGAAGATATTCATTATAAATGCTTGCTATTATTGTCCAAAATGAGTCAAAATTGCAAAACGTCTGTAGGTTTCTCTAAAATTTCCCAATAAAA
>Ga0123352_10016921_pt1 | contig 11621 bp, 8 predicted proteins | sample TergutLab28metaG_FD_89700 | JGI IMG/M metagenome (GOLD analysis project Ga0123352, IMG submission 89700) | Labiotermes labralis P1 segment gut microbial communities from Petit-Saut dam, French Guiana - Lab288 P1 | ecosystem: Host-associated > Arthropoda: Insects > Digestive system > Gut ...
AGAGATTAACGGCTGTGGGGACCCGTTGCGCTGACCACGTGACACCCCTCTATCCGTAAAAGTTGGCACTAACTTCGCCGACCGGCGGCGGCCGCTCTGTCGGTATAGTTCGCGTGCGGACTATGGCCACGGAGTTTTTAGTTATGTGACTGCGCATATAGTACGGTATGTGACTGTACATATAGTACGGTATGTGACTGTACACATAGTACGTTATGTGACTGCATATATAGTACGGTATGTGACTGCACACATAGTACGGTATGTGACTGCGCACATAGTACGGTACGTGACTGTACATATGGTACGGTATGTGACTGCGCATATAGTACGGTATGTGACTGCGCATATAGTACGGTATGTGACTGCGCACATAGTAGAGTATTTGATGGTACACTTCATGCAAATGACAAATTGCCAAGTAATTTATTTCATATGAAGAAAAGCGAGCGGGTTGGCAAGAGGGGTGAAACTTCAGGCTTGAACTGAATGGTCACCGGTTCGAAACCTGGCCAGGACACTGGATATTCTAATGGAGATATATTTCACTTTAGTTCCTATGTAAAAATTTTGGTTATTACTTTAATTGTCGCGACCACCTCCTGTTGCTTGGGCCGGATAGCTCAGTCGACTGACTACGGGCTGGATGGTCCAGGATGGAATCCCGGTAGGGACGAGATTTTATGCCCGTCCAGACCGGTCCTGGGGCCCACTCGGCCCCTGTAAAATGGGTACCGGTTCTTTCCCGGGGGTAAAGTGCGGCCGGGGTGTGCTGGTGACCACTCACCGCCTTCTAGTGCAGCGGTCATGAAAGAGTAGAGCTGTACCTCTACCCAACCTCTGGGCCACACCGGGCCTGTAACGGGATCACTTTACCTTACCTCCTGTCGCTATTCATTATCATCAATTCAATTCAACGATGCATGATCTAATTCTGTGAGAGCATCGGTAGTTATATAACTACATAAAATTATGAAAAAATAAATAAGATATTGGCTTGCGCCTTTTAAAATTTGTTTTATGTCAGGCAGGACAAACTTGGGCACTCGTATTCGTACTGTTAACATTTACAGATTGCCGACAGTACTGATAATATAATGCCTTTACCACTCTTTGAACTGACTGTACTTTTTTGCAGTAAAATTTCCTTTCTTTCCGCATTTAGACAGGAGTACATCGCATTTTCGTCGTCGTTTATCCCTTATGTTCGCAGTTACATGATAGAGGGACAGGTGTGAAGACAATAACCTAATGCCTGTCCAATATTCATCCCCTGATAGGTACGAAAAAATGCAGTTTTCATTTAAAAATTTTAGGGTAGGGACAGAGTGTTGTGTTCGTGAGTCACTTCTTCTTCTACCTCTCTTAAAACTTTTGTAATTTTCAGGCGCCTTCGCAAAACTGTAAAAAGCAGCTATTAACTTCGTCATGTCTGTCCGTCTATCCGTCCGCATGGAACAACTCGGCTCCCACTGGATGGGTTTTCACAAATTAGATAGGCTAGGATTTTTGATAATCTGTTATACGTCATATTTACGTCATTATTACTGTTCACGTCATATTCACATCGTCATTGCTGTTTTCGCCATGTACTATGTTTCAAGTAATCACGATCAAAGTGCACCTAAGGGTAAAATTATAACCCCATTATTAACATTCCAACATATTCTAGGCAACTAGATGTTTAGATAGTGTTAATATAGGACATGTATAAGAGAGCATAAATTGGTGTAAGTCTTTTTTATTTCTTCGTAGCCGTATATTTACCTCCCTGATGAAGGTCTAATGGACATAAACCTGTAGGAAAAATAATCAAGTGGGTTTTCTTTGTGCCCTTGAGTGTAATTTTATGATTATTATTCGAAACATGATGCAATGCTTCGTATACGGCGTAAATTTAGAAAACTGTCTGTAAATATTGTTGCATGGCGTATGTTGTTACCTACTATCTGGAAGTAAAAATGTTTCTTACGATATAAATCGCTATCTAAAATAATTTGCTGAAGGATGGGAGAAATAAAGAATATTAGAATTTTGAAGCTCTACCTGTAAAACACAAACCATAACGTGGCTTATAAGTTTTGAATTGTCTTTTGAAGTCAGTAACATCTCTCCTCATTGCGTCCTAGCCACAAATTTATAATTAACTGCTTACCGACATTTCACATATCTATCTGCAGCGGCTTTTCATTCATTGTCAGAACACTAGTTTTATATCTCGCTCAGTGAATGTGCTGTTTTTTTGTTGCAGGCAAAAATGAAACTTACCTAAATAAGACACAGACTGCGTATTGTAGATGTTTCGTACAAAAGTTGAATAACTTGCACTGCAGTTGTTCGCATGTGAGAAATGAAAGATTTTTTTTCTTTCTTGTGCTTTCTTAAATGTGCGCTATGTTTGATAATATTTATAAGAAACTAAGCAGGCCGTAATTTTTTTATTGTTTTGTGTTACGCCAAACATTTACACAAAACTGATAATCGAACTTTGTATAAAGTACATTTCATTTAACAAACAAGAAACCGAAGTGAAATGTACTGGATTACGTTTAGTGTAGAGTCCCAGTAACGTGTTGGATTACGTTTAGTGTAGAGTCCCAGTAACGTGTTGGATTATGTTTAGTGTAGAGTCCCAGTAACGTGCTGGATTACGTTTAGTGTATAGTCTCAGTAACGTGTTGGATTCCGTTTAGTGTAGAGCCCCACTAAAGTGCTGGATTACGTTTAGTATAGAGCCCCAGTAAAGTGTTGGATTACGTGTAGTGTAGAGTCCTAGTACCGTGTTGGATTACGTTTAGTGTACAGTCCCAGTAACTTGTTGGATTACATTTAATGTAGAGTCCCAGTAACGTGTTGGATTACGTTTAGTGTAGAGTCCCAGTAACGTGTTGGATTACGTTTAGTGTACAGTCCCAGTAACTTGTTGGATTACGTTTAGTGTAGAGTCCCAGTAACGTGTTGGATTACGTTTAGTGTAGAGTCCCAGTAACGTGTTGGATTACGTTTGGTGTAGAGTCCCAGTACGTGTTGGATTACGTTTAATGTAGAGTCCCAATAACATGTTGGATTACGTTTAGTGTAGAGTCCCAATAACGTGTTGGATTACTTTTAGTGTAGAATCCCAATAACGTGTTGGATTACGTTTAGTGTAGAGTCCCAGTAACGCTTTCGATTACAACTTTTCCAGTTGGTTCGGAGATTTAAAAATGTGTATTACGAACTCCCCATTAAGTCCTCATTTTACCCACTTTTTTCAAATCGATATACGGTACATGATTTTTGTTGCTGTGTTCGGATGTGCAGTAACAGTAACTACATAATAAAGACAATTTTATTTAATGCAACTATCTTTATCGCAAAAATAATACTTTGTTTTATAAAATGCTACATGTTTCGACCCTCCAAGGGCCATCCTCAGGGATGAATAAATGAAAAATAATGCACTCATATCTGGAAACACGTAGCGTTTTGTAAGGGCAAAATTTTTTTTTGTAATAAAAGTAGTTGTTTTGACTAAAATTTATTTATTTCTTAGATCAAGGAAAAAATGCGAGGTCTTCCCTCCAAACTAACATTAACTTCGTTATACATTTTCTTAAATCCACTCTGTCTTTGCAGAATATATTCCAACTAACGAAAGCACTTGAAGCTGCAGGTTGCACGTACCCTAATTATGTAAATAGAGCCTAGTGGAAGAAAGGCGCATAACGAAAGAGACGACAAATATCTATCGCTGTTGTAGCACAACTCTGCACTAACAGCGACTGTCTTCATACTTTTTATTTGCATGACATGGAAACGTAACGTCACCTGTTATCCACAAGTTTTGAGACTGAAACTGATTCATAGATTTAAATGGACTTTTGGTACTGTGCTTTAATACCACCTCCTCTTTTTTGGTTTAGTGAAAAAATATGATTTGTGAGTGGCGTGACCCTAATTTTTGAACGGCATTCAGTTAAAATTTACGCTCCATATTTGTTCGTTTCTAAATTATTAAAATCTTGTACGTATACCGTCTCTCCCTAATTTACTTTGTGCACTGAGACACGTCGAAAGTTGCATTTTCTTGGTGTACTTTCCCTTAACCAGTTTAGACGACTATAAGGTGGTAGAGCATTTAGTCGATAAGCTGGTTAATCGTGGGTAAAATTAATAAAAAAACTAATACAATTTGAGCACAGTGTCAAATATTCAGTGGCATTTATTAAGCATAAGATATTTCATTACGAATATGTCATAAAGTAAGGCGAAGTTGTTGTCCCTGTGAGGTCATTAAGGCATGTGGGGAAGTGGCGTTATGGCTCCACTCATTCTTAAACTCGAATCTAAGTGGGAGTGGGCAGTTTCACGTACCGGCTTCCTTACCTCTGGGGGGAAAGCGGCCAGATAATTATTACACAGGAGGTTGGGTAGGCTGCAAAACTCTTCTGGGCGTTTTGGAGAACAGGAACAACGCTTGCTTCTACAGGGAATCGAAACAAGATCGTCTAGTCCGTGGCTAGTCACTATACTGACTACATTATACAGATAATCATACAATAGTAATATCTTTAAAGTGACAGTGGTGATAACATAACTGAGTTCCTCAAGTTCGTTATTTAAGTTAATAACTTTGCACCTTTTCTTATAAAGCCGGTTGAAAAAGTCTGCGGTTGAGGGAGGGTCCACTGTACTTTGTTGTTTTGTGTTATGATATGATATATTTGTTAACTGCAATTGGGTTGACACCCATTGGCAGTAGTACAGTACACATTTACACACAAACAATGAATAGGAAAACACACATAACTAACTACACAATTAACAACTATAACGCAAATTTATGGTCACAGGTTGATCGAAATGGCGTTAAACCCTTGTTTCCCTCGTCATGTCCGCTACGTTCAAACTATCTCCGTCTCTGTCTAATTATCTCGGATGTTTGGAATTGTCACCCGGCTAAGTGTGACGTGTTGTGCACCGCAGATGGTATTTTAAGTTGGTACAAGCAGTGCTGACGAGGGGCTCTGAGGTAAAACTGGCTTAAAATTAAACCGTGACATGCCTACTTTTCAAACGCTTTCACTTTTTACACTATACATATAAAACCTACAGAGTCTTACACATCTCACGCATTTAGGATTACAACCATAACTTCACGGTAAATTTTATACTGCACTGTTACTGAACTCAGGTCTTTTTTTACAATTTCCTTTCTTGTTGTACCAATTTTTCACAAATTTTTTGGAAGTACTGCTTCCCAAAATTAGACGTTCACGCAGTAAAGATGGGTAGCATTACTGTTATGTTTCTCTGTCTCCTCGGATACTTGCGGGACGGCTTATAGCTTGTCACTTCATGGTCGAACATTCCCTTCGATGACGGCGCCTTCTCAGCCCGCTGCCAGCACCACGCCTCTGCCTTTGACTGGCTGCGCAGTTGGCTTGGTCGCAACATTAAATTAATCTGCGCCTATTTTATCAATGGTCGCCCGTCATCTTGCGCAATATGTAACGGAAACTATAAAATGGAAATAATACTTCACTACAAACTGTGAGCAGAAAACAGTGTAAGTTTCAAGAGAGTTTTTCCTATTTTATTACTTGTTTCTCCTTCTCGGTTTTATTCGTAGCAGATAAACATTAATTATCACACCGTGCGCCGTGCAACCATTGTTGCTGTAGAAAAGCATTAAGGTTAACATGTTCTAAATGTGTGTTTGTAGCCTTATTTATACAGCATGCAATGCGCATGCGTCGTATTATATTGGCCTGTCCGACTCTACAATATTTCTCCACACTATCTCATAAAAAGCACGATTTTCGGAAAAAAAAGTTATTGAACAGAATTTTTTTGCTTTGACGTCTTCTACAACTTTTACCCGAAATATTTCTCGTTCTAAAAAGAAATGTGACACATTATTATAAATGTACATAGGTACTCATGTAAAGTACCCGTTATTCTTTTCAGATTTTTTTTTAAAAAACTTAGATTTTCTTAACAATTTTTCTAAAAATCCTCAAATGTAAAATTTTAGGAAAAATACGTCCATTGGGATACGAATTCTGTGGGAAGGACAGTCACAGGCGGGCAGCCGTCGGGGGGCGGGCAGGCGGGCAGGCGGGCAGGCGGGCAGGCGGGCAGGCGGGCAGGCGGGCAGGCGGGCAGGCGGGCAGGCAGGCAGGCAAGTTGAAGCTAATATTCGCTTTTCGCAATTTTGTGATTGCGCCTATATACGGGTACAGATGCGCGTCGGATTTCCCATGTGCCTTCATGGCATGCACAAAGAAAAGATTACTTTTCTTTTACATTATCCTATAGACTCTTTACATTCTTATATGGTAGCAACACATTAAGTATAAGAAACAGATTCCTTTATGAAAAGCCGATAGGCACTTTTTAATCAACATTTTTTTTCTTGCATTTTGTATGACCCGAAATCAAAGAGTCTGCCGTTGGAGCCTTGCATGTTTCGGGGCTTGTTGCCACACAAAGGGTCATCGAGAAAAGGCCACATTTTATTGTGATTTAATTTCTTATACACGTTCTTACGATAAACGCCCTCTGTTCCGTACTGCTGGACTCTATCTTCACTGCTCATGCTGTTAAATGCCAGCAGTAGGCTACCTGACGCAAGTAACCAAAAATCGCATCAAACTATCCTGCAGAAAGAAAATAAGAAAATGTTCGGAATAAAGTAGTCCTTTCGGTGGCGGCCTTGCAAAGGCATGCTTTTCCTTGCAATCTGCATGAAATGATATGGGGGGGGGATTGAAGGTAAAGATCCACGCATTCTTAACTTTGGCAACAGAAAAATGCGAGTGTCAGGCTTTACGTCCCGGCTGCTTTATCTCAGGCTTAGAACTTCAGTTCCCTATTATATGAGAGGGTGGACAGGTCACAGGGGTCGGTTTGGACGTTTTTTGAGAAAAGAATTCTTACACCTCCGTTGGGAATCAAAGGTCGATTTCTGTGTCATCCAGCTCGTAGTGTAGTCACTATACCTGAATATGCCCTCCCCGCTCTTGAAGCAGTTAGGAGGATTTGTTTGAGAATCAGCATTCAAGGCATGACCTTATCGGCTTCGTGACGGAACCATAAAAACAGACAGCTTTGCAGCAGTGGGGAGACACGTATTGTGACAGCCTTTTCTGGTACACACTGTAGAGAAAGTGGCTGCTTCTCACATACGTTACTTTGAACCGAGTGACGGGTATTTATGATATATCTTTCGCACTTTGTATCTTGAAAGGACACTTCCACTCGATTTATTTCATATTTTAATGTCACCAGATATACCAAAATCTCGATCATACAAATTTATTGTGTGTCATTTCTTGTTCTTTCTCTATGTTCGAAAGAGATGTATCTAAAAGAATAAGTTGAGTCCCGCTTGAGCCTTATATTTGACTTGCGATTTTATAGAAAAAAATAGAAATACTTACAGAATTTTGGTGGCAAAACCTGAAGTAAAGAGATCGCTTGGAAAATCTAGGCCTAGATGGGAAGATGAGGCTGAAAGACATATGATGAGAGTTGTGGACTGTATTCATTTGGGTCACGATAAAGATTCTTGTGCACGCAGAAAAGACCTTCTGTTTCTATAAATTGCGAGTAATTTCTTGTCTTGTTGAGCAATTATTATCTCGTGTAGAGTAAATCTGCTGCACTGAGTTAGTTACTTTTATGGCCATAAAGAATGGACAGCAGGGGGTAGGGGGTGTGATTCCTTCAGTGGTGACGTCACAAATCTACCTACACATTTCAGTTGAAGTAGGCAATCGCTGTTGCACTTTCTGTACTACGATTATGGCGGTGACGCGAAACTTGGTAATGTCTAACGAACTCAACGAAACTGGAAATACACTGGTGAAAATTGTACCCACAAATTGACAAATAAAAGTATGATTATCTACAGGTTTTTCTATCATTGTTATCTATTATAATGATGTTTTTAAAGGAAGCTAGTGTTATAAGGGTGTTTCGAGAAACTCTTCCCTATATTAGTTTGGCGTTTAGTTAGTTATGCTTAATAAATAAATTTGTGATTTAATTGGATTCGTTTTTGCTTATTTTTTCCATTTTCAGTCATGCTTTCTCGTAGTTTATATTTAGCATGCTGTGACGTGGTACACAGATCACTGCCCTACCGCTTCACATCCCAGTATTCACAAGCAATAAATAATTATAGTTTACACAGTACAATTCAATGGACATCTGAGAGTGCCTAGTACTCTAAGTTTGAATGCCTGCAGATAACAAGCAGTGAAACCTCTAGACAGAATGTAGTCTATACAATGCTGTAATTTGTCTTTCAGAAATGCCATTAGTGCATTCATTTGACGTTCAGGTGACCGTGTATCGTGATAAATTTTTATAATAAAACTGACTAGATGCACTAATTTCTCAAATTTATTTTTGAAATAAAACTCTACATGTTCCGGACAGTTCCTCTGTCCATCATCAGGAGTTTTTCACTGTACACACAGCAATGACATATACCATTGTTGTGTGTACAGTGAAAAACTCCTGATGATGGACAGAGGAACTGTCCGGAACATGTAGAGTTTTTTTTCAAAAATAAATTTGAGAAATTAGTGCAGCTAGTTAGTTTTATTATAAGAATAGTGCATCCATATATACCACTTAGCTGAACATTATTATAAACCATTCATTAATTCAAGCTGTTCGTTGCATATCCTTCTTCAATTTATGTACTGAAATTTAGATTCGGTCAAGAAATTTTTTTTTCATTTTGCTACATAAACACACGAAGAATACAACACGCAGAATTATGGGCATGCTTTGCATTTTACTTTCGTTATGACTATGCAGTTTGGTTTATCACTTTAAAGAAAGAACATAAATTAAGTGTGTTCAGATATAGGATGTCGAGGAAGATATTACAGCTTAAAAGGGATAAAATAAAACAGGATGGGGTAATTGATGTAATACAACAAACAATGCACTAATGTTGAAATTATATTGTTACAAATTCATCAGAAGTGCGACATGTTTCGATATATCGTGATCATCTTCAGGGAGTCACTGAATATGACAAAATCTTATATAAAACCGTGGATGGATTATTAACTACATTTTATTGACAGTTTTTAATGTATTTGATAATGTATCCATGTTTTTATATATGCTTTATAGATGCTAAGTATCTCTCTGAAGATGCTGGAAATAGACCGCAACATGTCGGAGTTCTGATGGACTGTGTGTAACAATAAAATTTTACCATTAGCGCATTTGTTTGTTATATAATATGCATTGTTTATTAATGCAAGGAAATGAATAACATTAAGGAAGGAGAAAATTACGTAACAATGAGCTTCTTGATTTTTATTAAGAGCTTGGACTGGCTCTGGTGTCCATCTAGCTATCTATTCAATTGGTTTCGCAGTTATAACACAGATAGGAAAGCAGCCGGAGAATGAAGCTAACCATTGTTCTCTCTCTAATGCAGAGTCGAAGAATAAATGGAGCCACACCTCAAATCTCCCTATATGCCATCATGGCCTGCGCAAGCACAATTTTTACAGTTGCCACTCCCACGTTGTTAAATTAAGTCTCTTAATGTTGACCTCCGTAGGATCTCATGCAAGACGCTACGTGAGAGGGCATAATCTATCATGTTTTTAAAACATGAAGTGATGTACTGAAGTATTTCCTATGTTCTGTTCGTAGATAAATATCATGGAGGTGTACTATTCCATTTCATCTTTCAGTTAAGTATTCTGTTCAGTGTATTGTCATATCTTCCCTTCCTAATCGAAATTCAACTTCAAACATATTCATTTTGACAGAATTGATAAACAGTACGATTCAAGAGACAAGTTTCCTACCGTTATGCAAATAGCCATGCCTTATCACGACGCTATAGTGCGTCACGTTCGTCTATGAGTTCCCTTATCGTAAGGAAACTTTGCTGGTTGCAGTGTGTTCGAATAAAGTATTCATGACGTCAGACCATTTGTTGTGGGCTACTATTACATTTGAAAAGCAATGCACCGTCTTATCAGGAGAGTGATTTAGAAACATGTCATATTATGCAAAGAGTGTGTCTGCACTCCGTTAAGGTCTGTTTTGAATAAATCAACTTACGCATTTCAGTAGTCCATTTGCATGTGGATTTGCAGACCTGACACCGATAACAAGAAGAATAACAAGAACAAGAAGAACAAGAACAAGAATAAAAAAAATTCATAAACAATTGTAGCTAGTCATACTCTACAAATTGAAAACTTGGCTGATTCGGAAAGGAACATCATTCACTATTTAGAATAACAGGATATGAGGGAGTGGAAGGGATTCATCTGGCTCAGGATTGCAACATTTGGGAGGTTAATGCGAATAGCTTAATGAAGGTTTGCGAGTCATGAAAGTTGGAAATTCCTTGATTGTCTGATGAAGAATTATGCTACACTGCAATAAATAATAATAATAATAATAATAATAATATAAAATTTCCCTTGAATTTTATACTGGTTAATCGAGATTATTCAAGAAAAACAATTTTAGTAAAGTGACTGAAAATTTTGTCAATACTTCTTTTTGAATACTGAGAATTTTGCGAATATTAAGTCATGTTCCAAGCAATTCTGACTTTGGGATGTCGAGGTCTTCTTTGAAGTTCAGAATTACCAGACCCCTGTGCAGGGTTCTTCAGCCTACACGTCTTGCTGACAGGACTGGTGACGTTGTTATACACCTTTGCACTATTCCTTGCATTACGGACAGTCTTATTACCTAAGTAAACAATATTTTGCTATCAGCCCCCCCGTGCAATATCAACACTCTTGTACTGTTTTCTAATTCACTGAATGTTTTAAATTATAACTTTAGCAAGGAACAATATATGCTCCGTGACGATGATCGTGTGATCGAAACATGTAGGAGCGTTTTAAGCGTTTTAATGCAAATTTTAGACTTGTTAAATAATATATATATATATGCATGTGTTGGTGCGTGTAATTAAATACTTTTGTACTGGTTACAGTGTCGGCCATTTCATTTCGTCCCTTTTAATGAATTAAGTCCACGGAGCAAACTGCTTCTTGAAAAGCTGGGCGTTTCTCAGCTAGTTAAACAACACCCGCATTTTATGCAACCCGAAGTTCATCGCCGCGTGCAAAATAGGGTGCTAACTCTCTCTGTCCTAAGTCAGATCAGTTCGGTCCAAGCCTATCCATTCTATTTCTTGAAAATTTATTTTAACTGTACCCGCCTATCCATATGCTTGTCTTCCAAGTGTTTTTTTCAGGTGTGCCTACCAAAGCCCTGCATGCACTTCTTCTCTTCTCCACACGTGCCACATGCCCCACCAATCTTGATCTTCTTGCTTTGATTACACGAATAACGTTTGGTGAGGTGTACAGCAAAAGGCTGCTCATTGTGGACTTTTCTCCAGTTGCTGAAGCCTGCATACGGATACCACAGCACCCCAGCCAAACCACAACGTAACACCAACACACATCGAACAGAACAATACAACCCATGAAATAACTCATCAAATAAGTCGCAAGCTCCTGAGGATGGATGTATTAACATCCGAAACATGTTGAGCAGTAAATAATAAAATAATAAAGCAAGTGACATCAAGTTGGTCTCTCTTTTTTCAACTATCAAGATGA
>Ga0123352_10016923_pt1 | contig 11621 bp, 8 predicted proteins | sample TergutLab28metaG_FD_89700 | JGI IMG/M metagenome (GOLD analysis project Ga0123352, IMG submission 89700) | Labiotermes labralis P1 segment gut microbial communities from Petit-Saut dam, French Guiana - Lab288 P1 | ecosystem: Host-associated > Arthropoda: Insects > Digestive system > Gut ...
GCTGAGTGGACCCCGTTCCAGACCCACTACTACTCAGAAAATCTGGTAGCGCCGGGGATCGAACCCGGGACCTCTGTATCAGTAGCCAGAAACTCTGACCACTAGACCACAGAGGCGGTCTAACAGTAATACAAAATAAGCATATCGCCAATCGAATTAGTTCCGCGATTATTTTTAACAATAATTTAAAAAATCAATAAACTTCAAAGTAGACATTATAGAAATATAATCAATGATCCCTTGGGCTCGGCAGAGAGACTGTGGGAAACACTGGTTTACGCTAGCATGGCAAACGAATCCACAGGAAGTGACAACCGAAAGTTGAAACATAAAACAAGGGCCTTATACATGAACTATTTCAACATACAACTGCTCCGTCTACAAAAAAACACAATAACGTGACAGTTATTCAGCGTCAAGAAATCACAAACTGAAAAAAAAATGTGTGACGCATTTCTGAACACACAATACGTATGTCTTTGGTTCTTCTCAATTAATACACATACGGTCGTATTATCTGAATACTGAAACCGTCCTAAGAGAGTCTGCCATCGACATTATAAAAAAAATGAGACGTCGGTATGTCTTACAACGGACATAATCGTCATTAACTTCACGTTATTTTCATAATCCGTCATTAACTTCCGGTTACTGTCACCAACTAACGTCTGCCACTGTATTGCGAAGTGTTAGAAGCAGTCCTGTAATATTTTCAGGACAGTAAAACTAAGACAAGAGGGATTCCAGAAAGAATACGTTAATTTCACACTCTGACACGCAGTTTTAAAGTAAAAAAAAGAAAATAAATAACCGAAACCCGATTATACAAGGTTTCATTATACGACGCTGCAACCGCCCGCCTGAAGAGCTTAATTAGTCGAGACCTTCTCTCACTTGTCAATGTTGGCAGCGTCGCAACTTGAAAACCCTGTATCATGTCAATCTGTTCATAACATTGCATATCGGCTACTCGCAACTGATATTCAGATTTAAAACACAAACACTAATATCCAAAACTCACAACAGTAAATAAAACACTCATCACTCACCCCTCTGGCGACGTTATGTCCAGCATTGTGGTTCTGATACTGCTGGCGGCCTTGGCTCAACCTCTCTTCTTCATTTCCTTCATCTTCGTCTTCATCCTCATATTCGTCTTCATTCCTGATGTTCCCATCATCTACGACATCTTCACTGTCGTATTCACCTTCATCATCTTCGTACGAATCTTCAGCGTGACTTCGTGCGTGTGCGTACCTGCGATCTGATGACCGTAACATCGGTGGTGGGGATGCACCACGGACATTCCCTTGATCAAAACGCCTCACATGACTCTTATGATTTATTTGGGTCAATTTTCTTTCTTCCAAATCAAGTCTGTTCATTAAACGATCTAGCGGTGATAATTTACTGCTAGGGGTTGTACTGATTGTACTGGCAGTATAAGGCACATGTCTTCCTTTACTGGTGATGCCAACAGCAGCTTGTTGAATTCTGCCACTGTTACTGCCATTATTTTGATGGTGTTTATGATGCACAGTACGGTGCTGTGATGACATTCCCGTTGAATGATAACCAGCTGTTCTGGGATGGTGATGATAGTTACTGTTCGCGTCTCTGTTGTAAAAATACGCAGAGTGAACAGACGGACAGAACATTACTAGAAATACCAACGTCGCCAATGTTACTGCACACGACATGCTACCAACCGTGGCTGCCATTTTGTTTCTACCTTTGATTGCAGGTATGGTGCCCGTCTTTTGGATTTACTGCGGACGACTGGCGGTTGAACTGGGTCCCTGCGTAAAGCGTGTATTGTCACACTGCATGTGTCGCAGCGAATCGAAACTGTCGTGTTCTAAAACGTACACCAATCTTCCGATAAACCGAATTCGGTGAGGTTCGTGTTCATTACTATTTGACGCTTTCACAGAAAGGGCAGTGTTTCGGGTTGTTACGTTTTGAAATGAAAAAAAAAATCACTTGATATGAAGGCCTGGGAACTAATGACACCTCGTATCAAACAAATAAAACAGCAAGTTCATTACAAATTCTCAACCTGTCTGGCATTTAAGCTCCGCAAAACTTGTGTTTGAAGTTTCATTACAGACCCCTTTAACTTGATCTCTGAACATCCAAACAAACATATTCTAGACATCCCGAGCTCGCTGAACACGGAACACCTGTCCCTTTCCCCTCCTACGATCCGCAGCTCTCTTGCTCAGCCACGTGTTTGTCTTCTTACTTTTTTAACACGCGTCTTAACCTAAATTACCGCTAGTCCAAATATTTGTTGATGTTGACTAAAAAGAAATCCCTCACTAGTCCCCGAATGTCCTTATTAAAATCATTTTACCACCAACGCCAATATACACACACGTCAAATGTTTCGTTCTTTAACACTGTACACTTTGTATCACAAATGTTTTTACCCTTCCACGCAACAAAGAATTATTCGTTTCACTTCGTTCCTTCCTTCCAAAGAACCTCAATTATAAACACATTATGTTAAAAAATTGTATGTTTGGTTAAGGGTAGGAAAACGTGACAACAGTTACATCTGAATAGCGGCTGTACTTATATCGCTGCTGCACTCAATTCACAACCGCAACTAACAGAACTACAGACACACTGCACCATTAATAATTGTCCAGCTGGTTTGAACATCAACCAGAGAATGGACAAAAAGACACACACAAAGAAATAGCACCATATGTTTCACAGAAATGTAACCACTCCATTAATTATTTGTATTCGAACTTAGTTAATATGAAATAATAATTTGAAACCGGAATTCCGAACACACGGGCAACAAACTGTGCTTCAAGTGCCGTTCACCTATTGACTTGGTCAAATGTCACCAGCACTGCTGTCAAATGCAGGCGAAATTCACTAACGTACTACTGAAGGAAGAACGGAACGAGGTCGATATACTGATGTTAGTGAATACGACCAACGGTTTCTTTCAGACGAAATGTAATGCACCGCACAACAATAAACATGTCCTTGATAATGAATACAAACATCATCATCGACTGTAGTCAAATGATTATCAAGTCTGGTTATGTCACACTCACATCACTCACTGCTACGTAGTCCGCGAAGATTTCCTAACGAAATATGGCACAGTTTCGAGATATTCACAAACATTTCATACAGCCCACGCAGATTAGGTCCAAACAATATTATCACAAACGTATTGGGCAAAGTTCACATGTATTGTAAATGCATTGTTGTACAAATCTATTGTACAGGACACGTAACTTAAACCGATTAAGAACTAGTAACTCATCCTTCATAACGTGTTTCCGTGCAACATAAACGTGAATGCCACACCTTCGTCTACTAATAAGATTTACTGAACTGCTGGGCACCCAGTTCACAGCCTCAAAAAAAATGTTACGACAAAACCCAAACACATTAAAATCTTCAATGCGAAGTTGGAGTTGTCAATAACAAAATGCTTTGTTACGGCAAAAATATAAAATCAGAAGGCCTTATCACCAGCACAAAGTAATTCAATGCAAGACAATTCATGTACAACTGTGTATCACACAACTGATACCAGAAGCTGAAGGCGATAAATTTGGAGGTTATGTTCCTAGTTTTAGGGTACGATTAAACCACTCCTCCAGCACGGGTAGTCCACAATGGTGTCCAGAACACATAAGTATTCACTGCCGCGTCCCGGTAATAAACGACGTCGGCGTCGTTCGGTCACGAAAGCCGGTAACAGAGAGAGAGGAACGATTTTCGACTAACTACTTGCAAGCGCGCGAAGACTACTGACTACAGCTTGCTGTCCGCCAGTTCAAGCAAGCCTCGCCAGCAACTGAGCCAGCTAGCGAGAGGGATAATGGAACCAACTCCCCCTATCATTCGCAGCTTCGTAACCTCATTGGCCCACTTCTTCAACAACACTTGCAAGCCTCCTTTTGTTTGAGGTGAATTTCATTCATACGAAAAGATAATATTTCCTGTTTCACATTTTCCACTCCGTACATTAAAATTCAATTGCTCTGAACTAAACACACGCAAACAACTGTATTACATTTACAATAATATTATAACGACCACTAACTTCTATATGTTTCGGTCCTTATTGGCCCATCATCTGTGCACTACAGGGACTAGGGCACTGACCGGACAACAGAGGAAACGCGGTCCAGTTCGCAACGAAACAGAAGTTCCCCGCAGCACCCAAACCCTGTGACATATACTGAGGCCGCGGAAAGAAACCCCACGGATCGACCCACCGCCCCCCAAGCACCTCCACATCCTCTACCAACGTATTCCCTACATCCCCTTTCGGTCGTGTAGCCAGTCTGTTCACGTATATGTTAGTAGTGATAATCTCCGCTGGCGACGAGCTCTTTTGGCTGGTTGATTCAGGTCAGAGAGCCTTGGAGGTATTAGGTAGATATTGGGAAGCCTCGTGAATCGTCAACCCCGCCGTCCAAACGACGCAATTCTGTGGCCTCAGTATAACCCTCCAAAACATCTTTTTTCATTATAGAATGTGGCCCTGAACAGCGCTTATTACATTTAAAGAATTCAACATGTTCTTCGTCATAAGTGTGACACAGACTGTCCCTGGATGGCAACCTACAACAGACATCAGCAAAGGGACACCAATGAATAAGTTCAAAATTTTGTAATTATACCCACAATATGTTTCAGGTTTCTTATTGAACGTACGAAATATTCCTAATATTGTGTTTAATTCTGAGCAGAATACATTATATGTTTGTATTTCAAAACGAAAGGCTGCCCATCGTAATTTTCAACAATATTCTTTTGGCCCACGTACGATCTGAGTTTGACAGCCCAACTCCACACTGCTCTTGTGATTGTTGTTGTTGTTGTTGTCGTCGTCGTCGATATTGTTATTATTATATCATTATTATTGTTTATTGCACGAAACGGTCTCCCAGAATTTCTCGAGTTCACAGTGAGCATATTCAGTGAATATGTGTACAATATGAACGACTGTCTTTAAGCATGTTTTGAGTTTATTTTGGGAGCGATCCTCGGATTTATTCACTTATTTTGAATCACTGCATACGGCATGCCGATCCCAGTGGCCGTGCGTTCTAAGGCGTGGGTCTGCGGTCGCTCACTTGCTGGGATTGTGGGTTCGAATCCCGCCGCAGTCATGGATGTCTGTCGTGAGTGCTGTATGTTGGTCAGGTAGAGGTCCCTGTGTTGTGCTGATCACTCGCCCAGAGGAGTCCTACCGAGTGTGGTATGTGAGTGTGATTGTGAAGCCTTGATAATGAGGAGGCCCTGGCCCACTGGGGCTGTTGCACCATGCAAAAGGTGTATGCGGCATATTCTTTATGTGTGTTGGTTGAATGAAGCAAGAACTGTAGTTGTTCTGGGAGACGTATTAGAAGAAGAGACCGAGCAAAGCAAATGTGAAATATCCGCAAAGGTAGGAAGTTCCCTGTTACTTACTTCTGTCAAGAAGTGTACCCGTCATTGTTATCAAGAATTCGAGTCACGTGATTTCAAGTTCGTTATCTGATGGAAATGAAGTTAAGCTATAAAATGTAAAGCAACTCCCATCGCGGATTTTCAATACCTGCACACTTAAACTACAAGGAATACCAGATACATGCTGTGCTTGATAACTCATCACTATCTTTCAACTTATCTAGTAGCGGGTATATGATTTTATCTCGTGAAGTGTATGTGGCTCAAGCCGGTCCCGGTGGCCGCTTGGGCTACGGCGTGAATCTACAGCAGCTCGCTTGCTGGGATTGCGGGTTCGAATCCCGCCGGGTGCACGGATGTCTGTCTCGTGTAAGTGTTGTGTGGTGTCACGTAGAGGTCTCTGCATCTGGCTGATCCCTCGTCCAGAGGAGTCTTACCGCGCGCGCGCGCGTGAGTGTGTGTATGTTTGTGTGTGTGTGTGTGTGTGTGTTTGTGTGTCATTGAGGTGATCAGGTGTAACAATAACCCAACACCTACAATGAGTATGTAGGACAGGTTAGACCAAGAAAGAATGAAGACATGTGTTTAAAATAATACATTATAGAAACCATAATTTATTACACCTTATATTTCCGCAATTCAACAATATTCCAGTCCAAGTTTTGGTAACTGCATCAAAACACATTTCTCCTTCTTTTTTTTTATTTATTTCTTTCCTTTTTAGTCTTGACCTCTACCTACCTACTCATTGCAGGTGTAGAGATTATGCTTTCACACACACACACACACACTCGATAGGACCCCTCTGGACGAAGGATCGGCCCGTTGCAGAAAATAAACTCGTTCTCATTTAATTAAATTATTAACAAGCTAAAGAATACTCATAGCATATTGTAACTGTTATGCTGTATTTGCTTCTATACAAACCTGGTGTTCATAGCACTTCGTTATCACAGTTTCCTAGCAACAGTGATACAATCGAATGTGACAGGAATTGTGTATGTGACAGAGAAGGGGCGCGATCATTCATGGACACAGAAACACATCTAGGTGTTTCATGCCGAATTATCGTTAAAAACGTCCGATCTACGTGAATTTTGAAACGGTTCTAAAACTTTCGTAAATTTTTCTAAGATCGGATTTCGTAAAAAATTGTTCAGAGACCTCTCGTTATCATTGCGCGTAAAAACATACAGACTTCACGCAACATTGACGAACATACAGACAGCATCATTTTAACCCTTTAAAGATTGGTGGGTGCTTTACGTACCCACCAAAGGTAGCGTTCTGCGTTCTGCCCCCAGAATGCATTTACGTGTATGTTACAGTTCTCGGGACAGAGATAATTTCCCACTGTGGCGATGACTTACTGCGATTTGAAACTAAGACGCAGTGTGTTTACTGCGCGGTACGAACTATATCTTTAAATACAATAAAAACGTAAAATAGATGATCAGTCACCTGTTTCTCGCTACTGTGGGCCGAGATCGATTCCAGATAAATGTATATGAGATTTGAGGCGGAAAAAATGAGAGTGGGACAAGTTTTTCGCCGGATACTTCGGTTTTCGCTTGTCAGTATCATTCCACCAAAGCTCAATACTCAACTTCACCTGCACATTGCTCTTACCAGAATGATAAACGGTCGAAGCCTGGAAACATTACAAAAAGCAATGCTTTTGCAGAAATCGGGGGAGTACTGTACTTTTTTTTTTAAAGTTAATCCTAGTCTTTAAATGGTTAGGAGTTTCATGACGAAAGAACACACTGTTGTTTAATGCAGTTCCAGACATTTCATGAGTGAGGGAGTTTGGACCGGTAAGCCATTTAAATGAGCTTCTGAGTACATCATATTTTTTTCTCCTGTGGTTCTGCGGTCAAACGCGGAGATTTCTAGATGACACACAAAGACGTGCCGTAGTCGGTAGGATTCCTCCGGACGAACCATCATCTCGTTGCATATACATCTACCTTACAACACAAAAAACTCACAATAGACAAATATCCATGCCCCCGGTGGGATTCGAACCCACAATCCCAGTAAGCGAGAGGCCGCAGACCCACGCCCTAGACTCCGCGGCCACGGTTCCTTAAACTACGTGTTCATCATTTTGTGTAGGGCATACTGTTAACGGAATAAAGGACTGTTCTGGTCGTATGAAACTGGACAGGTAGGTAATATATTTCTTCAAAACTTGGGTACTCACATAACAGGTTACACGTTGTCACGCTCCGTAACATCAATCTTCACTGCCGTGAAAATTCCAAATCTCTTATGTTACCTGATATCTTGTTTATTTTGATTAGCAAATGAAACTCACGAAGACTCTCCAACCTCCAAGACGCGAAACATTAGAACAAGCGTATAAGAAGCTACGGGGCTACACACGTAATCGTTTCAGATTTACAGACACGACCATATCTGCCAGTTTTATAGTCATTTTAAATGAAAGTAAATGACTAAATATAACTGAATGTTACATTGCAGCCGACTTACTGTTTGCATCTTTGTGATGTGGGATGTAAGAAACTCGTACGGCTGCCATATATTGCACCGCAAAGGAAGTCCTTGTTTTGCTGAACGAACAATGGGCTGGTTTCCATGAAAGTGAAGGGGTTTGTCAGCCACATACAACGGCGTCCTCATTCACTTTCAGTGGACGAGACCCTAGTTCTCTGGGTCATTGCTCCGCTCAGGTAACGGGGGACATGACAGCTTAGTACCCATCATTGCTCCGTTCCCTCCAGGTATTTGATTTCCCTTGTGTTACAGTTTATAAGATCTAACCCAAGGTTACGGAGAGCTATAGGCCTTCATTTTCAATAATAAAACACAGCAATATATGCGATTTATTACGAACAGGGAGTTTAACAGCGCTGTCGGTGAAGACTACAGTATTATATTTACTAAGGACAACCCGTTTTACCCAGAAATAATTTAATGAGAGCGTCGTAAGAGCAACTACTAATTTACCGTAAAACAGTACGATGTTTACAACACGCTACACGTTTCGGCCCGAAAGGGCAATCGGTAGGCTTCATACTATAAATATGTTACAAGAATGGAAATAGGTTTTATTTTAGGCCTTAACCTAGGAGTGAGATCTCACTCGTTATGTCAGTAATTTTACAATTATTACTTATATTAAAATCTGACTGCTGTAGCGTATAAACAACTACACCACAACTCAAAATGAATATGGGTGTGACCATCTGAATAACACAGCCATTAATAGATTATAAGCTGCAAAACACAAATGTTAATGCAAATAATAATTTTAAAATTATTAATGTAAAGGGCCACACTTCACACCTAGAATAAAACCTAACACAAAACATGCACAGTTACTTTGTATATTTGTTGACGTCTAAAGAGAGTGGCACGCGAGAAAGCAGCCCTGTCTTACTATCAATGGCAGTTAAGAACTTTTGTAGTAATAAAATAACAACAAATATTGTGCTCTTACACTCGAAAAGTTATATCGATGTTATTAAAGAAAGTTAGTCCCACGGGCAGCTGAGGTGACCATGGGGCACCGCCGTGATTACGTGACTACGCTTTTTGCTGCTAAAATTGGGGCGAAGCTTCTTTTCGTGCATCATTCTATACAGTAGAATGATGACGACTCTTTCGTGCCGAATACCGTGTGTGTTGTAAACAAGACATTGCTGTACAATGCAATTGTAATTCTGTTCAACAGCGTTCTCGTTTAATTGAAAATTAGTCATCTGGTACGTTGCGCCTTGTTGATTTGAATTTTCGTTACCGATGCCGAGGACGTTGCTGCGTCTGCATGTAGTGTAGTGGGAAGCGAATTCTACAGCGAATACGGAGTGACAAATCTTCTCCGAAATATTATTGGTGAAGGAATTTTATATACATGGGTCCGTGCATCGTGAATCGAATTTAATAAATGTCCAACAAGATGCGACTTATTCAGTTTATTACATTTCTGTACGAAGCTGCCTACAGAAATGTAATAAACTGAATAAGTCGCATCTTGTTGGACAGTTATTAAATATATTGGTGAAGGGTTTATTTAAATAAGTGAACTGCTGAAATTACACAGCGTCGACTGTAGACGAACACAGCATGCGTGTGGGGCATTGGTAGAATGATAATGATCGAGGAATACTGGAAGTATACGCATAAATACTTGCCCCTGTGTCACTTTTGTTCACCAAAAATCCCGCCGGCTTAAGGTCGAACCCGGGAATCCGTGGTGAAAATCTGATGACGAACCGTCTGGCAGTCTCATTATCACCAATTAAAAGAAGATAATGGCATTAATAATTCATTAATTAAATCACAAATTGCTTACTGCTTTACAGTACAGCAGTAGAATGAAATGAGCCCTGAGACAAGTAAAATTAAATTGTCAACTAGATAGAGACCAATTTGCTGTAGCAAATGACTTAGCTCTGTTTCTATCGCAATGTAAACCAAGACAAGCAATGTATACTTTAGAATCATATATTAGCATCGTAAGATACAATCGTCATGAAACGATCTACGTGTTACCTAACGCAGTAAAGATTTATTAGACGAACGCACACATAGCTGCCCACTTAACAGATACAATCTTTAGGATACATTTATTAATTTTATTGTCACTCCACCTGTAATAACTAATTAATACCTGCAGTACGACTGTAATTATGAAAGTAATTATTTATCTAAAATTTATTCTGTTTTCCGTATACACATTAATTATTCACGGAATATGTAGTTAGAAATTTGAAATGAATTTTATGACTTTATGGTTTATTTGGAGTTTTCACATCTTGCGCTATCCCATTAACATCACTCAAGAGAACAGGGCGACAACAGTTCATATAAGAAGTGCACACTAACGTACAACATACCCCGAAAACAAGGGGTAAGTTTATGTGAAATTTACTTCGAGAACACTGTATAGGCACAAGTAAAATTCGCTCCAATGATAAATGGTAATCATATGTGATATTTACTCCCATAACAGGACGTATGCTTGCTTGAAATTTATTTTGAGAATAAGGGGAAGGTTACCCGGAATTTAATTTTGCACATAATTTAATTTGGTGCAGCTGGTTGAGGCACCGCGCTACAAGCTGGAAGGTCACGGGTTCGATTCCCGATAGTGTCATTGAAATTTTTCATTCGCATAAGCCTTCCGGTCTCACTACGGCCCTGGGATCGATTCAGCCTCGAACAGAAATGAGTACCAGGCATATTTACTGGAAGGTAAAGAGGGGCCGGTGCGTAGGTCTGACAACCTTGCCACCTTAACGTGCCAATTGTCATGAAATCTGGAAGCCTCAACCTTCTGGAACGCTCACGGTCTCTCTGGGTCTGTACAGAGATTGCTTTATCTTCACCTTTACAAAATTTAGCCGAACGTTAGCCTTCATCGCGAAGACCTGGATTCGATACCGGGGCTGTCAGTGTCAGATCTGTCCTAAAAGAAGTGGCAATGGAAGTGGGGTTTTCCCCAATACTCAACGTTTCCCTGTCAGTATCACTTCACTATCGCTGCACACTCATCATCATATTAATGTTACTCTTGCCAAAAGGATAAGAGGACGAAGCCTGGGAAAGTTCGAACGAATCGCAGACCTTTTGGTTATCAGGCAGTAATGGATACAAAATTACTATCGCACTGCCAGTCCAGAGCGATAAGGAGAAGATTCAATTTCCTCGGATACAGCAGATTTGTCTCCAGCCAGGATGGTGGTTTGGCTTCGAGCAAGTCACGACGGTGCTGACCTGCGACCCAGTTTAGCTTCTTACTGAGATGACCCGAGCCGGTGCCCTCGTAAACAAACCATTGGGACTTGTTTTATTTTTTCTTTCCTCAGCTCTTGTGATTATGCACGCTACTTAATGAAGCGTACGCTTGACTTGACTAAACACATCAAACCCGTCGCTAGTACCGAACTAATTGCGCAATCCACACAGGACAAGAATTAGCTTTCCTGTTGCTTTGACAGTAGAACTGGAAGAGACGAGAAGAAGGGGAAGACCCAGGAAAAGATGGAAAGAAGAAGTAGAAAAAGATCTTCAAGTGCTGGGAGTGAGAAGATATAGAGAGTTGGTGGCAGATAGGAAAAAATGGAAGGACATTGTTCGACAGGCCAAAGCCCACAGTGGGCTGTAGTGCAAATGGAAGAAGAAGGAGGAGGAGGAGTAGGAGGAGGAGGAGGAGA
>Ga0123352_10016926_pt1 | contig 11620 bp, 9 predicted proteins | sample TergutLab28metaG_FD_89700 | JGI IMG/M metagenome (GOLD analysis project Ga0123352, IMG submission 89700) | Labiotermes labralis P1 segment gut microbial communities from Petit-Saut dam, French Guiana - Lab288 P1 | ecosystem: Host-associated > Arthropoda: Insects > Digestive system > Gut ...
AAAAAAAAAAATGGTTAAAGAAATTTATGGCTTCTCATTTAGACATGAGTTGTAAATTTTGCTATAATAACAATATTTTTTGGCTAATCATTGGACTGTATAGTCTGAGCTACTGACAGTGTTGTTAAATAAAGGAATCATTAGATTATCACTGCCTTGCGCCACATTGTCTTGCCTCCTAATCACTCTAGCGTGTCCAGAAGATTGTTAAAAGCTTTAGTTCTTTTGTTTCATCACAGTGATGTGAATACTGTGACAGTAGAAATGGGTAATGTAGGATTAGGTGTCATAAGTGTTTAAGATGGACAAGCACTGAAAAGAAAGATGCAAAAAATTGTTCTCAACATGTCTAAAACTACAAACAACTTCATAAATATACATAATCATAACGAAATTTTAAGCACTTCATTTACATGGATCAGACATCTCCATGATAAATTGTGTAGATAAATTTCCTCCCAGAAGTATTTCCACTTACATTGTCAGAGTGGGGAGACATGAAAGTTGCAAAAAATGCAACATCTATTACAGTACAAACACTCAAGCCAGACAGCTCAAAGGACAGGAACAAAAATAAGGGAAAAACCATAGTCATCCATTCTTGAGGACAGTGGCAACTTGTTACAGAAAACTTAACACTTTGACCTTCTGCAGAGTAAAGGAAAATTTAAAATAAATATTGTTATAAACACTCTGATGCCATGAACATCATTTCAATATCACTGTATATATTTCACATGGGTAGCAGATGATATGCACCAGACCTCTATGTAGTCGCCATTGACATTTAAACACAGTCTTCCGTGGCACCAAGGCATTTATGAAATCAGTGTCAACTGGCTGTAGCGGAAAGGTGACAGGTTGCTTCACATCTGCTTCTGTTTCAAATCACTTACCTACCAGGGGGCCCAAAGAGGTGGGAAAATACTTGGCCACACACTAACAATTCAGTCTTGTGACTGGATATGACACTATGACTAGAAGTTCATGGACCATGGTCCTTTCAGGCTTAATCTCATGTCCAGTACACTATGACACAATTTTTCATACATTCATACTTCCTTATCAGTATCTCTGTCTCTGAGTTATGTAAATTCGCATAAAATTTGGCACATATATTAGGTAGAACAAACACAAGTGAACAGGAATATTCACATATAAAACAAAATGAATCCAATTCCATTCACAAATCAATGATGTGCACTTACATAATTCAAACTGACATTTCAAAAGTTTAAATTAATGTTAATTCTGTTACAGAGCATTGGCAGGCCTACATTTCACCTAACTAGGTGACTGTATGTCATTTTCATTGTAATGTTAAGCTGTGTGTTGTTATGTTGGTTACAGTTGAAACATCTGAATGCTCTATCACTTGCAGCATCCTGCAATTTGGCCCACCTGCCTAAAAGTTTGATGTTAATGACAACATATTTATTTTACAGAATCGGTCTTGTCATTTAATTGGCAGACCTTTAATCCTATTTATCAACTTCAACAGCTGACATTCACCATCACTATTATATTCAATGGTACAAAAGATATGGAGTTGTGAAATTAAACTAAATAAACTAAGAAACAGCATATTTATCTCCTTTTCATAAAATATGGTATATTATCCCACAGTGAAATGTGTCACACAAGGAAGATTTTGTATAATGCCAGTGCATCACAGCTGCTAACACGAAGCATTCCCTCTTGTGATAGGCTGTATGCTGTTATTAACGACATAATAGACTTACAGAAGGCAAAAGACACTGCAAACAGGTCATAGTAACATGGACTCCAAACCAGGGCCGTCACATTATTCTTCTTTGTCTTCTCATACACAAACTTCCAGAGAGGTAACAATGTTCCTTCCTCCTCTCGGTACTCATCTGATGGATCTTCCCAGTATCTGTAGTCTGTCAGAGTATTTAATAATATCAGATAAAGTTATGTAAATGAATCAGTTGACTGAAAAAAGCAAATTTACCAGAGAAGAAGCCCCTAGAAATTTCCTTTAGTTGCATTACAATTCATCCACACTATAATCTCAGCAAGAACAAGGTGCAAGCAAAATACTTGTACAATGTTTCCTAAACAATTCTGAACACAGAACTCCTACAATACCACAAGAAACTGTGGATTTTAAAAGCATGTAAATAGAATATGTGTTGTTTTGTGTTGTATGTCTCACTTGTGAGCTTGAAACAAACAACAGTCAAGTTCTTGCAGTTACTTGCAGCTAATTACTGATTTAATATTGTGTTTTCACTCACAGAATGTGTTGTTATTAATTGCCTATATACAATTTCAATATATGTACAATTAATACAAATAAAACAAAAACATTAAGAGTTTTAATATTTGGAAGTGGGGGAGGGGGAGCAGTTATGTAGCTTGCCCCAGGTGCATAACATACCACTGGGTCAAGACCTACAGACTCTTGTAGAGAATTATTTAAAAAATAAAATAAAATAAAGATTTTATCATTTCAATCGCATATATATATATATTCATTCTTATGCTTTGTAGTAAACAATACAGTTCAGTGTAAGCTAAATTCTGAGATTCATAGTATCAACACCAGGCAAAAATGCAACCATTATCTAACTTAGCAACATATCAAAAAGGGACCTACTATTTTGGCATCAAAATTCTTAATAGTCTGCCTTCCAACATAAAAACACTGTCTCACATTGTTAAACAACCGAGACTGGCCTTAAGTGATTTTCTTTATGTAAAGTCATTTTATACTCCGAATGAGTATTTTAATAGTACTAAGGTCTAGGATTTGGTTTTGCTTTATAAGTGACCACTGTTCTACAATGTTTATGTTTTATATTTTTACTTTAATTTGTTGTTAACAGGCTGCAATTGTATTAGCATATTTCTTTTACCATGATGGAGGGTTTTGGTTTGGTAGATATGTTGTGTTTCATTGTTTTGTTACAATTCGTTGTTCCATGTATTATGATATTATTGTATTGATTTTAAGTTGATTATATACATTCCTCATATTGTATTTGTGTCTTCTTTGACAGTGTGACATATGCTTTGATGTGGCAAATATATTGTGTATTTCTGTATTATTTGGTGACTGATTGATTGATTGAAATACCACACCAATATTTTAACTCCTTCTGGATATGCTACTACATAAATCTCTATGCTGAGTAAATATAAGAAAACTGAAGAGCATCTTGCCCACATTTTACATGACTTACCTTGTGCAATTTCATCAAATGTGTTTTGATTTATCATTCTTTCAAGGGTTTTCATTGCCAGTAGAGTCCGATTGGTGATGTCTGATGTTGTTTCAAGATCCTTTCTTTTGATCTCAAGCTTCTGAGTAGAAACAACTTTATCTTTCTTGTCTTTTTCTTTCTCCCTCTGCTGTGCTTCAAAGTCTTGCTGGTATGCATCATATATTATCCACTGCATGACCTGTTCTGAGAAATTAGCTCGTGGGGGAGGGTTGGTCTGTGTTTCTAGATTCTGAAAAAGGATGAATCTCATGCATCTCAAAAGTACAGTGCAGAAGTGCAATCCAGTTTAAGACACAGCTATTTTCAAATGCTTTCTTTGCAAATTTGAATGCATCATCAGCAGGGATGTTCATCTACTGTGGATACAAAACTACTACTACATACATAAGCATATTAGTGGAAAACTAGTCACACCTCTCATATCACACTACACCATCAGAAATTATGTTTCTTTGTACTTTGTTAAATATTCAACATACCAAAAAGAGATTTTTTGATGCAGAAAGCAGCTCTCAATATATGTAATATTTTTATACAAGTTTAAAAAAAACAATAACACACACACACACACAAGAACAAAAACTTTTGGGCAATACATAGGGTCAATAATTTTACAATTATTGACTGTACACATTAGTCACTGTCAAAATTTGAAATGAGCCTTTGTCTCTAATTTCATTCATCGGTTTTATGAGCACTGTTCACTAGTAAATCAAAGCTATCCAGTTCAAAAATGGCAAAGAAAAGAGTTCTATAATATCAATAGTAGTAACTGCAATAATTTATTTTTTTATCAGAAACAAACAAATAGTGTGGCCAATGAGGCATGCAACATTGCAAAACATGCTTTTAAAAAATACGTATGCATATTCTGATTTGAAACACTCACTCATATTTATGACACAAACTCATGCTGTAACTGACCTACATGTGACCTAAATGGAACTTACCCTGCAAGGATTATTATATGTAAGTGCTGCTCGCTCACAGAAGTTGAATTGGTTTGTAAGCTTCTTTGAACCTCCTTTTACACAGTGAATCGACTCTTCAGGAGCTGTCTTTGTTGGCACTGCTGGTACTTCTTCTGTTTCCTCTTCACCTTCACCTTCTTCTTCTGCTCCTCCTTTTCCCTCAGTTTGTTTACCTTCTCCTTCTTTTACAACCTGTTTTTCATCAACTTTTCCCTCGTCCTCTTCTTCAGTTTTATCTTTTTCTGCCTCTGCATCTTCTTCTGTAATTGTTTCATTCATTTCCACACACTGTGCTTTTTCACCTTCATCTGCATTTTTGAAAAAAATTAACTCTCAGCACCACACATCCCCAACCTAGACACATAGACATACATAGTGATTTCGTGCGAGTTTACCAGGCAGCTATGCAGCAGATATTCTGTGTTCAAAATGATTCATGATAATCAAAACTTATATTTCATAAAACTGTGCCTATTGTGGCTTTTTATTATATACATCAACAGGATATATAAACAAGGTGTTCCAAGTGTAACACATAAAGCATTCATTTCTATTTAGACTTCTACTCCTACAAAACATTCACTCTTATTATCTTATTTGGGTCATATAAATTTACAGTTCAACAATCAAATAAGTTTAGTTCACTGGGTAGTGTGCTGGATTCATGTCAACATGGTCATTAAGGTCACATTCAATTAAAGTCACATTTGTGCAGATTATTACTGATGTTTACATTTCAGATCTATCAGAACTTACTATTACTTAACACATATTTTGGGTATGTTAAATTTGCCAGATATAACCTCAAATTTTGCATCATCAGCAGCAGCAGCAGCAGCAGCAGCACCACCACCACCACCATCACAACCACCACCACCACCATCAACATCAACATGTTTGTAACTTACATTCAACATTCCAAAATGAATTTGAAGGTATGTTTATTGATGATATACACCCGCACTGAATTTCACATGCCTACCTCTAATGATTCATTTGTGACTTCCATCAAATGAAAATCCATATACAGATTTCATGCAGCCACCACTTGTTGTTTCACTTTCTATTAAATAAATGGCCAAAACACAATGACATCTTCTTTTTTAAGCTTTATTATATAATCTCAAATGTCACTTCCACCATACATGTTTGTAAACCACATGTTACTACTACCTACTATAAAAAGCCTAGAACACAACAAAATCAAGATGGCCTCTGATGGTATAGGTAAACACCCAACTACCAAATTTTGTGAATATCAGTCAGTTTCTTCAACAGCTTAAAGGGGCATGTGTACACACAAACACACACACACACACACATAAAATAAAGGCAAGTAGACTACAAACATGCATATAAAATTTACCCAATCCATAATGAAGACAACAAAACAAATATTTAAACAAAAACATAACAAAATTATACAAATCAAAACCAAGCTAAGCTGTCAGAGACTCCACACTCTTTAAAAATAGTACATCGTCCAAGAGTGGAATAAGACCTATTTCTTACCTCACAAGATGACAGGATGCTTATATAAAGTGTTAGTCCCCACCTCTGTTTCATTATTACTTCTCTACAATCACTGAAATTACTGCCACCAATTCTACTGCCAAAATCACAAACATTACTCCCTTCTTTCCTTTCTGATACCACTGCTACTGCTGCTGCTACAATACTACTACTCCTCTTACTCCTAATCCTGCTCCTGCTCCTGCACCTGTTCCTCCCTTCCTCCTCCTTCTGCTGCTGCTGCCACTGCTCCCGCTACTTAAATTTCTACTGCAACAGAGCATACCTTTAATTTTTCTCCTCAGCACAGCAGCTGAACTCTATATCCACCAGGAATTTTTTTATGGACCACAAAATCTTTCAAGATCAAGGCAATATGCTCCTTCAAAATGTCAGGAACCACTTATCTAGTGACACTGTATCACATCCCAGAAGAATGAAAGCCTCAATTACAGCACCGCAAAAACCTCAAAATATGTTATTTGGATTCCTTTTGCCCCATCTCTTCAGCTTACCTTATTCCACAGAACAGTGTCAAACTACTGACTTCCAAATACTCAGCAGAACTCACACCTTCTGAATATATTTCTTAATGCACAACAGAGCTCTTTGCTTGAAATACTGGCAATTTCTCTTTGTAAATGACCTTACAATTCTTCCAATTACAGTTAATTTTCCTTACACTCACTGTTCTTAAGCTATTTCCCTGCATAATTGTGTTACGATTAATTTAATATAATGACCAGAAACTGTTTCTTCAAAAAAAAATCATAAAATTTTGTGTGAAATCACTGAAGTTCTTCTCCTGTAAAGAAAAGTATGGGAATTATTGTAACACTAACATATTATTTTGGTTTTTTACATTGCTACTTAACATAAATCTCACATCATCCAAGAAAAATACACATTTTCATATTTTATTTTTGTGCAGAATTACAGCCATAATTTTATTGGCCATTTTTCCACTACTCTATATATTACCTCATCATATGACACTGCTGACATGCAATGTTTTTAGAGAACTTTTGGCAGAACTTCCTATGACACATATGTCCTCCATAGACGTACCACACATGCACACCCTATGCTCAACAGAACATACTTCCAACACACAGGTACTTGCTTTATATGATACACAACAACTGGACAAGAGTATTGTGTTACAGTGCAGATAATAAGAAGATTTGACACTTGGCAGACACATGCATTGCATTACCAAACAGATACAAACATATAGAGGAAGAACAGATGAAAGGCACACTGCACAACAACAACAACAACAACAACGATGACGATGACAACAACAACAACAACAACAAGTGGTGGTGGTGGTGGTGGTGGTGGTGGTGATGATGATATGCCTAATTCTCATTACCCTCAAGTTATTGCCATGCCTACTGTCCCAGGACCAAGAAGTGGTCACATTCAACACCTGTTCCATCGTGAGAAAATTCCTCAATGATGAGGTCCACTTATCTGATGAAGAGGCTTGTAACCCTTAATCATTTTACCATGTCCCCAGCTTTACAGTTTTATACACTCATTTCAATATTCCCTAATGCAACCCCCAGCAGATACTTGGTTCAAAGCCCATTCTCTGGAAGCTTGACAACACTGGGTATGGCCTGAGACAATCGCAAATAATAATACAAATATTAACACTACGACCATCAATATCAGTACCACCCTAATTTCCACTACCATTGCACTTACCTTCTCAGCATCAGTTTTAATGTTTAGCATAGAACTACAACCACTACAGCCAAGTTACAAGTGATGGATAAAATGTAGCATGTGTATACATACAGTCCAATTTTCCTTCCACCTGGAGCTTTGCTTCCTCTGAGTCCTTATGGAGAATGGTACCTTCAGTGTCTAAGAGCACTACTGTCTGTGCACTTGGTGGTACAGGAATGAAGCAGCCTTCTTTAAAACTAAATTCTACTATGTTAGAAGGAGTATGAGGATCATGTGTTGTCAGTGTCCGAGAAATTTCCTCCTTCAGGTCCTAAACAATAATATTTTCTACATTAATACTGCCTAAATTAATGCATGAACAGCTGTTGCAGATCGTTTACACCCACAGCAGAGATGAAAACCCTCTTGTGGCTGAAAATATGTTTAAAAAAATACTTCAGCTCTTTTCACCCTGCTATTTCCTTGTCTGAATTGTTTTTAAAGTGCATTTATGTCACTTTGATTTTTAGTTTCAGTTCCAGTTTTAGTTTTAATTTTAGTTTCAGTGTTATATCAACTCAGCTGAACATCCACGTAGAATAATGTCACTTAAGCAATGAGAGCCAGTTTTGTTTTCGCAGACTGTCATTACATTTCTGAGCTAGGACAGCATAGTTGGTACAGTAACTAGGTTACTGAGTGGCAAACTTGAGACTAGTGATTCTGTTCCATTGAGGGGCTAAAGATCTTTCTCTCCTCCAGAGCATCCAAACCAGGTCTGGGGCCCACCCAGCTGAGGTGTGAAGCCAACCACTAACCTCCACCTAGCGCTGATTTTAATGTGTGCAGCTATACCACCAGTTCAACATATGCCTTCAAGGATTGGTGCTTAATTAAACAATGGGGTAGTTTTACTTTTTATCATCACAAATTCAAAAAGTGTTGATTTATACAACTGCATGATGAGCATTAAATGAGAAGAATATAGCAAAAAATTAAGCAAGGTTCAATAATCTCCTGACACATGAAAACATATACTTCTTCATCCACTCTCATAAACTTTAAAAAGAAATTTAAAACACCCACAAATTCTGATCCAAAGGTCAGGTCTAGTGGAAGGGTACACAATGCAACACTGAACCATTCCACTAGACCTGACCACCAAATCAAAATGTTCCATTGTTATCTATGTAACTCTTCCATCACCCATGTTTCAGGCCCTGATACATACGTTGAATTCTTACTATGTAATAATGATCGACATTCTTTCCAAACATATGCTGTTACATCCTGTATGCATCACAGATAAAACTGACAATTTGTGTGTATGACTTTCGATGGGATATGTGTAATTCATGTGTGAAGTTCAGCATCAGTTGGTCCAGTTATCCTACTTGTTCAGAAAAATACCAATTTTAGAGTTAGTGGAGATTTTGTAGTGGTTTATGTAGTCAGCTTAGCAGATGAAAGGGTAGGATACTAGTGAACTGGTAAGACATAATATGGAGTGAGTCACATGAAAGAGTTCCTGAATTAAAAGCATGCATCACAGTAATTCACAAAAGTAACAAGTACATAGCAGAGCTTTTCCTGTGGAGTCTGCTGAAGTGTAGGAATTTAAAAACAGTCTTTAACTATTCATTACCAGGAAACAATCATTACCAACAAAACTGCTGCAGTTCCCACTAACCATCTGGCTGAAATATTCATGGATGTGCAGCATCATGTCCTCATGTATCCAGGAGAAGAGGCAGACATTTTTAACATCTGTAACCTGATCACCTTCACATTCAACAAAGTAGCAAGTTCCCCCCCCCCCTTTTTTTAATGATTTGAAATTATTAATTCTGGACCTTTTCTGGGTGAATCGCCCTGTGTATTATTTCTACAGTAAAACTAACTACATGCACCAATGTATCAAATTTATTTTATTTTGAAATGACACTCTACATGTTTCGGATGGTCTTTCCATCCATCACGAGGAGTTGAAGACTGTACATACAGCAACAGGTATTTGTCACACAGTCTCAAACTCCTGATGATGGACGGAAAGACTGTCTGAAACATGTAGAGTGTCATTCCGAAATAAAATAAATTTGATACATTGGTGCATCTAGTTGGTTTTACTATAGAAATAATATTACGACGCACAGCCCTATGAACTTGAAATCATTCTGTGTATCTCCATACTTGTTTCCTTTCCTGCACTTGAATATGCATAATATACAAATTTCAACATATTTTAGACTCAGAAATGACAATGATATCTACATTTAAGTATATCCAATGCACTACTGCAGCCACGTGTATGTAATAGGCTTATACCTGCTCACTGAGTTCTAATTGATCTTCAGGTCTGAGCAACTGCTTTGTTTTCATCCATGAGTCCATCTCATCTGCCGCTGTTACCTCAGATGTGATCTTCCCAGAGACACCTTTACCTTTCACCAATTTTGATAAACCCTGAAAGAGATGATGTCAACAGTACTTACATAACATTTTTATTTATGTAAGTATTATTCACCATTTCTGATGCCATCTGATGATATGTAAACAGATCATTTAGCCTTTAGACAAGACTGTGGCTTCTGAAAATCAGTGTGGGTAAACTCAAATATATTTCATTCTTCTAATGATATCATAATTCATAAATCTAAAGTAACGTGGCTTTATTTAATGAAATAAGCATACATCTCAGGATTCAATGAGGCTCCAGACACTTCATCCCTCTCAATATCCAGTGCAATGGATACCAGGTAGGCCCACAGCCAATGGGACACAGTGGCAGTAATCAGAAAATCCCTTTCCCCTACTGTACTTTCAAATCCAGTCAGTTTATTATGTGGACCAAGTTCCTTTATAAACTGCTTCAAATCTTATACTTTCATGAGAGTCCTCAGAAATATATTGGAAGAAAATAGAAGAAAATGAAGTGAGGAAGAAGGAAGAAAGGGGAACAGATAACATAATTAGTTTTTGAAGTTTCACCTTCCAACTCTGCGATTGCAGTTATCTGTACTACTGCCAAGTTTGGTAGCTCACTCACATAGACCATTACCCGAATATATTCTCTATGTGTTCAGTAATGCACTATTTTGTATGAAGCTATATGACTATGTCCCTTTATCCTGAATAAGGAGGCAAGAGTTTCCTCCAAAATACTGGTACCTATCTACAAAACTACACCGGGTGCATTCTAGAAGACCGTAATATTAACCTTCATGGCCGTTAGACCCTCGAATTCCTTGAAATAAGATTTAAATTATGCCTGCGGAGGTTTGAAATTGTAGCTCGCAATAATTGCACTTACACTTTTTGTTGTTCCAAAACTTATCCCTGGAGCCTTTTTGGGTGGCATATTGGCAGTTATTTTTAGTATTACAGTATATGGCTTCAGAAAAAAAAAACCAATGAAACACTTTTAAACTCGTCGTCACACAGTTTTGTTTCAAGTGGTAAAATTTTAGCATGGACCCACATACGATTATAATTTGTTTACTGTTGCCATAGTAACAGTCACGGACAATAATCAGTTTCAGTGCACTTTACACCGTCGGTTCAAATCACGGAATATAAGAGTGGCCAACAGCGATATCAAAACGTAGCAGACGTAATTTCATGTATATGTAGGGCATTTGCGAAGGGTAATGCAGAGTGATTACACTGTGCTGCATATTAGCTTAGTGATGGACTGGTACATTCACGTGGCACCTCTCTGAAATTTGTAGTATGTGTTTTTGCCATATTTCAGATCTTGTTTTATGACTCGGATGTCCTAATGGGCCTAGCCTTCCTTAAATTTGAGATTCCGAGTTCGCGCTCGACCACATCACACTCGGTAGGACTCCTCCGGGCGAGCAATTGGCCATTGGTCGGTCCGTCGCCGACACGTGTAAGTCCGGATTACACTGGATAAAAAAAATAATAATTCTTATGTTTTGCTATGCGAACTACAGTCGGTAAACCCAATAACATTTTTCCGCTGAATTCAAATATGTTGTTAGATTTATCCCCATAAGGCAAGGTGCTGAAGTGACGAGCGGCCGAATTTTTAAGAAAACCTTAATATACATTATATTACAGTGAGTACCGACCGCCTCTGTGGTCTAGTGGTCAGAGTTTCTGGCTACAGATACAGAGGTCCCGGGTTCGATCCCCGGCGCTACCAGATTTTCTGAGTAGTAGTGGGTCTGGAACGGGGTCCACTCA
>Ga0123352_10016927_pt1 | contig 11619 bp, 9 predicted proteins | sample TergutLab28metaG_FD_89700 | JGI IMG/M metagenome (GOLD analysis project Ga0123352, IMG submission 89700) | Labiotermes labralis P1 segment gut microbial communities from Petit-Saut dam, French Guiana - Lab288 P1 | ecosystem: Host-associated > Arthropoda: Insects > Digestive system > Gut ...
ACACACACACACACACACACACATACACACACACACACACACCACACACACACACCACACACACATACACACACCTAACCAGGAATTACACATACAGCCACATTTACCAATATTTTATCATAACAACTCACTACTTCATTGTATTTTATCATTTTAATAATTCATAACTTTAGCCAACACGAATTTTAAACTCCCAGGAGATAGTGTATTAACACCGAAACATGTCACAGTAAACATAATATAGATTTACACCATTTATTTGTGCATCTGTTGGTATATTATAATCATTTATTGCTTCATATGCACCGTACGGACTTGAAAGTAAGCATATTCCTTATGTTTAAACAGTAATAATTTGACACACGCGCAGGAAAACATACAGATACAAATATAATGAAGTTTGTATGTTTATTGGCACTTTTATGCTCCCGCAGTCAAGAAATTTCCCGCTGTTTACCGACGCTCGACGACTCCTTCTCGTGCCCGACCGACACAGCCCAACACACGTCCCTGTATCCTGAGCAAAACTGTTCCAGGCCACACCTCCACACTTTCCTACTGTTTTAATGCTATCATATCTTTTACGGAAATTGTGTTCACATTTTGAAGAAGTCCATGCGTGCAACATGTCTCGCCAATCTAAACCTCTTTTATTTGAAAACTGTAACAATATTTTTCAAAACATTTAGAGATTAAATTACATAATACATCTCTGCCTCCTTGCCCTGTGGCGGTACAATCTGGACAAGAAGCCCCACATGGTACAGAAATTAACGGCAAATAGGCTGTTCTCAGGTACAGGACCATTGAATAAATCAATTTTGAAATTTAATACATTGAGTTCTATGGTAATGGAAACCGGGTTCACATTTCCATATAACTGTACATCATCACGAGCGGGTAGCTCTCCTGCTTCGTATCTCAGAGGCCCTTGGTTCTGCCTGAGTTTTTTCTTAGTTTTCCCCAGGCCCTCATGGCAAATTTCAAAAACAACCTCAGATGAGGGGGGGGGGGCAGATATTTTTGGCATAACAGACACCTATTTCAAAATGTAGAATACTTTTCTTAAAGCTAAATGTTCGTATTCCGACTGCGTTACAACAGTGACTGGTCTCCTTTTCGGAACTCTTAACTGTGGGTAGGGTTGAGCAATTGGCATCATGTCCCAATCGTTATACACGTGATGCACAGATGGCGAGTATGTCTAGCCGCTTAGTTTGGATCTCTTGCTAGATGGCGTTCATATCGTCGTTCCGCTCGAAAATGTCAACATCTGTTAAGTGCTCTCATCCCACTCGTTGTAGTATAGTAAATAGCACTGTTGTGTGTAATAGATGATGTGTGCTGTAGGATGCAACACAAAGCTAAAGTTGTGTTGGAGGCGTATGAAAGTCCTTTGCACAAATATATGTCAACACTTTGATTAAATGCTTTATATACTTTGTAACATATAGCGTTCGAAAAAGTGTTATGATTACAGACGTACAGAATATATGATTGTGTTAACTTGCTGGCAGTTTAATGTTTGGAACTTTTCAAAAAACATATTCCTTGTGTGTGTGACGAAAGGAAAGGGTGCCATCGCCGTATGATGTAAGAAGTATGTATAAACGTGTTAATGATAAATGTAACCTTTACATTGTTAGCATGTTTAATAGCCTCTGGGTTTGTTGTGTTTTGTTGTGATGAATTACATTACCAGGAAAGCCGAACAAAAAATAATATTATTTGCAGGAGAAGGGGTCTGATTTTCTATTTACTTAGAATATTGCCTGTTTGACTCTTGTATCAGTGAGATTAATGGCCAGGTAAATTATAACGAAAAAAAACTGTAAATACAAGGTTTCCCAGATCACTGTGTTAGGGAAAGCACATATATACATATATGTATAAATATTCGTGTTGTCCAAAAGAGATAAACGGCAAGAATGTGTTGTTACGTACTTAAATAAGGAACTTCTTTAGATATACCGCAGCAGAATTACAGCTTCAAGTATGATGGTTGAAACTGCACCTTGTTCTAAGCATGTAACAAGTACCGCAGTTTTTACATGAACATATTAGTACCTTGCTTCCCAGTTTTTTAAAGGTATCTTTTTTAAATTTGTAACTTTTGGATCCAACTGTGATGTTTTAAAAGTATGTATTTTTGTAAATAAATAAATATGATTGATGTGAAGTTGTGTTGATAGTTAAAGCTGTTAGTAATAACCTGGTAAATATTACATATCTGAAAATAAGAGCAGGGTATGTCTGCCTAAATGATCTTCATTGCAGAATAAATGTGGTGGAGATACCATTAATAAACTGTTGAAGCTGGCCCAGCTGCTGTATTAACATATTTTTCTTTTAAATAGAGGTCATGTGAGACACATGTTTTTTGAGGGTAATGTGTGATGGTACATCTTGTTACATTATTCATGGGGAATTAAAAAATAAATGAAAAAATGTTAAGAGACTTTGTACACATGAAACTTGACATCAGTTCTATAGATAGACATTCATTTTTTGTCAACAAATTCTAAAAGTGTCACCACCCTTTTGTCAGTTTGGAGTACCTATACATTTCTTTCTAAAAGAAACTAAAGGGGTGTTTTTTAAAACTACTTTTATGATTTTATGCTTACTTTTAGGCCATGCTACACCCAGGTCAGGGAAAGAATGAAAATGATTTAATAAGAGTCAAGCCAGCAGCCTTCTCTACCACCCATATCAATTCCTCCCTTCCCCTTCAAACAGAGTGAGTTCATCTCCTTGCCTTAGAGGGGGTAGGAAGAAATTTACTTCATAATTATTCACTATTATAATCATTACTATTTCCTTTAAAAAAATATATAACAATTAGTGTAGTAAATATTGTAGTTCATGTATTTTACATAAAATGAAGACCTGCAATTTCAGTGAGAATTTGTAAGAGAGACAACTAGAATACAGGGGGACAATTGATGGGAATGAGAGGAGACATGCTGAAGAGGATACAGGAGTGGGCAGACAGGTTACAGAGATTTTATGTTACTCATACTGTGGATTTTCTTACATTCCATAGTTTAAACCAATGAAATGAACAATTAAAATGCAATAAAACATTATAAAACACGCTTCATATGTTTTGGCATCTTATATGAAGTGTGTTTTATTGTATTTTAGTGCATTTCATTGGTTTAAAATATGGAATGTAAGAAAATGTACGATATGAATAGCGTAAAATTTACAGATGCCCAACAGACAAAAGCTATTTACAACTTTAAGAACACAAAGAAAAAACTGTGTAGGACCAAACGAGCTATTTAGTACACAAGCGCCGGAAATACGTGTTGGATCCCTCGTTGATAAACTCCCCCGAGGATGGCACCCTGGTACTGTAAGATGTACGAGCTGGCACCGAATGTGAAATGTGTTTTGTAATATATTTTATTGCATTTTAATTAGCGCATTTAATTGGTTTAAAATAATGGAAGGTTGGGGAGAATTTATAGTCATTATTTGGCTGACCCAGACTTGGTTAACTCACCAGTTCTCAACACTATTTCCATTCATGTTGCCATGGAGTATGTTGGACCCTGTTTCAGAGTACTTTAAATAATGAGTAAATGATTTGTATTTTTCATTTATCCTTGGTGGCAATTTCAGTTCACACCATAAAACATTAGGACCATCAAAGGTGTATACACCCTAACAGTCATTACACAGCACTTGTACAGAAAGAATGTACAAAACATAAATAACAAATACCAGTAACAGTCTTACGTGCCAAAATGCATGTGACTGCAAAAAACAGTATGAAGTGTCAACAGGTAATGGTATTGCACATAAACTCTGTAACTATTATCACGCTACATTGACAGGATTGCATGAATACAATGAAAACCTGGGTAAAACTGGTGTGCTTGAACTGTGAGTTTACTGTTAGCTTGTGCACAAATTCAAGTTTGTGTTCATCGCTCACTGCCTATCACAGCTGTTACAGCTACTGTCTATACTATAATTTCAGGCCGAAATGTGCATGTTATTTATGTATATTATACAGGCAAATGTTAATCTTATACTAAATGTAAGTAATTGTATTAAATACTTATTTTACATATTCAGATTGATTCATAATTTTAATTCAGATAAGGGCATAACTCAAGTTAGACACAAACTTAACAAACGAATGTTAACAGAAGTGAATCTGACATACAGTAACAATTACATACAGAATTCACTGTACAAGATTTGTTTTAACTCTTAATACATGATTCTGAGAGTGAAGGTGACAGTCTTGATTTTGAAACACAACTGGTAACACTGACAGTCTGAAAATTTCAGTGCAGTTTTCTCTCTGTTAAACATCTGTTAGAAATTTCAGGTGGAGTGTAGGATTTAGGGTTAATGACTCTTAAAGCATAGAAGAGTATAGGCAACCTCTAAATAAAAAAGCACTACAGCATGCCAAAAATACTATTGCTAACACTTGCCGCATGAGCACGGTCATCTGAATGTGTTTGTTGCATCCAGGGTACAATTTATTAGGGATACAATGCAGTCTCACAACTGGTCTGATAAGTATCATTCCAGCATTCTCCCACATTCATATTTCATTCAGCTGGCATGAATGCTGTTTAATCTTTAACAACTGACAGCATCTCTCTGATAACCATCCACAGACTAGGTATATGTCCTCAAGTTGAATAACTTGTTTTCCAGAAAGTGCAGTCTCCATGCAGTATCATCATGCCTCCCTATAAACAACCCAGAAGCCTTTTCAAGATTGCCTTAGCACATGTTGAAGCATTACTGAGTCTTTCATGTAGAAATATAGAGAAAACTTACGGAAATTACAGTGAGGACACGTGTCAACAGCAGGTGGTAGTCCTCCAGGATTACCTCCTGTCAAATATCCCAGGCATGGTTCTGGATGAAGTGTTTGAGGTGCAGACTGCTAACATGCCCGAGACCAATAAACAAGACCTTCGTATCACTCTAGCATTGTATATGCATAGCAATATGAGGAAGTTCAGTATTCACAATTGGCCAGTGGGCTTTAAATTTGACTTGGACAATGCATTTTGGGTTGAACGTCTGATGAGAATGCACAATTTGGTGATGCTGGATTTACATCTCATATGCACAGATGAAATACTGAAAGTTGTAGGAACGAACTGTCACAAACTGGAGCAGATAAACATTGTATCCAAGTTGGGAAGAGTACATACCATGAACCAGACACATGAAAGCTTCAATGCCCTCAAGCTAAAGTTTTTTGTTTCAGACATAGGTCTCAGTTACTTGTGCAACTGCAAGCTGCTGAAGAAGGTGAAGATGAACAAGATTCTGCGTAGCCATTTAGGGGGTTGCATGATGACTGTAGCGGGGATAAGGGCTCTAGTAAAATCCTTGCCACACCTTCAGAACATCACATATGATGATATGGGACAGGTTATTTCGGAACAGATGGAGGATGTACGACAGTTGCAATTGACTCATCTCAGTGACTATCATCCACGACCGACCCACATTGCAGCAGCAGCACAATTGTGTTGCAACCTGCAGCACCTCTGTCTGTGTTTCCCCAGTCAGACTTCTGTCTGCAGTGCCACAGACATTCTGGAGTCACTATCCAAGAGCAGCCTCAGAGTACCTGTTCTTGAACTCATTCACTTTCCCATCTGCACTGAAATGGCTCATTTACTGGATAGCAAAGGCAGTTTCTTGAGAAGTCTCCTAATTGAAAGTACAGATTATATATCTTTGACAGCAATACAACTCATTGGTCAGGCATGTCCAGGCCTCAGAAATTTGTACCTAAAGCAGCTGCTGGGAGGTGACAAACAGTCAAGCAGTCTAGAAACATGCAACTTGTTCAACACACAGGTCATTTTCCACAATCTTCGTTGTCTGTACCTGCGAGGATGGAACTGGAACCCAACAGAAGTGTTACCGCTTTGCCTGCTGCACGCAAAACAGCTGGAGACACTCAGTGTGGTGGAAACGTTCCCGCAAAACTATCAGGATGATGTAATGGCTAGTATTATAAACACAAACCCTCTACAGGAATTGAAAGCTGTTCACATCCTTACAGGACGGATATTATCCATAACCACCATTAACTACTTTGTCCAACACTGCCCTAAACTAAGGGAAATGTCTTTTGTGCAGACTGCAGATATAACAACTACAAAGGTCAAGGAACTTTGTGATGAGGTTTATAAAAAAAACCTTGATCTGAAAATATATGCAGTAGAAATGAATGGACCAGTTACTTAAATATTACATATGACTATTCAGCTCACATGTACAAACTGTGCATTCCTAAATGTTCTGTCAATTATGATAAAGTGCAACCAATGCCATTTACATGATTTTCGTGTCAACTGTTGTACGCATGTAATTGTAGCAGAGCCGAAGATTCATTTCATCTCTGAAAACAAAGTGTTTAATAAATATCTGTATGTGAAAAGACTGCCAATTTCATTCTTTGCTCAACCCCTTTTTTCTGCCATATCAAAAAAAACGAAGTTCAAACTGTGGCCTGATTTTGGATGTAAAAATGGTAATTCATACTCATGGAATGCACCTACTTTCCAGACACATTCCTTGCAAATTTTGTGTTCCTCTAGGACTTAACCATTTACTGCAGATGCAGATCGTTTTCTTTTGCTTTATCCCTGTGCTAAACTGTCGTGACGTAAATGAACACTAAGGCAGGAGTGCACAAATCTTGGGTGTGTGGTGGTGCCTAATTATTCGTGTGTCCTTAGTACGCAGCTTGCTTGATGTCACCATTCTAGCACCTAGAATTTTGAGGTTGCTTCTAGATTTTTGTAAAGTGTGCGCACACACACTCACTAAAGGTTAGTATTGGACAGAAAAGACTTAAATCGTTGAAAGAGCTGGTCAGAAATTTTGTGGAATGTGCGGCACTAGCGCCTCAAGCATAAAGACATTTTATAAATTTCTGTACTTCGACTTGTTGCAGATATGAATGCTACTTCTGACAACAGTCCCTTAAGTTTTATCTCACTGATCCAGTCAGACTTGTGCAATCACATACAGTTAATTGTTTTGAGTGAGTTTTGTAACTTTGTTACATTAGATATTAGCAAAGTTAAACACTTTCAAATTATTCTTGGCAGAAATAATTACTAAAAAGTGTGACTAATTAACTTACGACAGCATATAACGTTCTGATTGTAGTCAGCGTATCAAAAAAACTTTTTCATATAAATGTTGCACATCCTTATGGTGCCTGTACTTTATTTTGCATGCCACTTACATCAGGGTCAGTCCACAAGCCATGACAACTATTTTCTTTGACCAAAAATGTAGGAAATTAGTACACATATTGAAAGAACGTGTCACATACCTGTAAATGTTGCCATCAGATGGGCCTTATAGGAGCCACAGGTAGGAAGCAAATGAAACACACTTTTTTAAATCATGGTTTTATTGTAGAGTACAAAGTGAATATGAAGAAAACAGTACAACATTTAACTACTAGTACTAACTATTAACTTTCAGAATAGTCATCAAGCTTGTCTAGAAGTCACTGCCAACAACAGGGACGCTGGTGAACACCATCAGCATCACCTGATACACCAAGCTGTGCCACCTGACAACAAACTACTGTTAAAATGGCTTCCCTCTTTGCAAATCATTTGCCACATGACAGTTGCTTGACTCTGGAAATCAGATCATACTTATGGCCTGAGGTCTGGACAAGAGGGAGGGGATACAGAACTTCCCACTCCCAAAACCAGAGAACATTCTTCACAGTGCTGGGTGGGCTACAGCATTCTTACTTTGGATGATGGCATTTACAGCCTGTTCTGGACACATCTTCCTGACTCCACTATGCAGTTGGTACTGCATTAAGGATTTGTAACAAAAAGCATTCATAGTTTGACCCTGAGGAATAGTACGACACACAAAAACACCTTTGACATCATATGTCACAATGGCCATCAGCTTCATGGGTGACAAATTTTGTCAAACCTCATGCTCTGGTGGTGAATGAGAATGACATCATACAGAGGATTGTCATAACAGTTCTGGTTTGCAGGCCCTTGCTTACGTTTCATTGATCGCAGTTATCCAATTAGTCTCACAGCACATCCACTTCTGCACCACATTTAAATGATATGGCACCCATTGGCAGCAGTCTTGCACATTTTGTAAGTCCTGTAGAAAAATTCACAGCATTGTAGACCCATAAATTCCTTTCACTCATCTAATTCTTTCACAGACCACTGTTCCTCTTGCGCCAGGTACTGTTCAATTACAACCATTGACATGTCTGTGTGTGCACATACACAGAACATCCCCTGCAATGCCTGTCTGCAGTTGGCACCCTTCCACCTCTCAATGCCTATGCCTGTATCCACCTTGTGGAAGGGTACAATCACCCAGTGCTTCACATGGCACTCACATTTCTACCAAGGAGTAAGTGCTCTTTTCCACTTTACAGACCACCACTTCCGAACGAGACTGCCAACACGATGATGTTAGTGCACAAAATATGTGTGTACTCCTGTACATATACTTTCATCTGATGCTAATATTTACAAGTACATGCCACATGCTTTAAAATGTATATACTCCATGAATTGCCACATTTTGGTCAAAAACAACTGCTGCACCGACTTAAGGAGTTACCCATATATTTTTGGTTCTTTATCTCTCTAGTAACGACAGTTCGTATTTACTAGTACTACCGTTCTACTCCTTTTCTACACAGTCCACACCACAACCGTTATCATAGGATGACCTTCTCTATTATTCCCTGTTGACAGAAGAGCATGTATGGTGTCATCAGCCATGCTGTCACATCTGTTTCTATAATCTTTGAATTTGTGGCAGCCAAGATTTTGCCTCAGTACTACAAACAGACAATAGCAGCTCAGTGTGAAGAGAGAGAAAACCAACAAGATGCAACATTCAGATGTTTATTATCAACTTCTGTCTCAACATGTTTCGGTCATCATTACGCCCATCTTCAGGAGAACAAAGACCGTGTGTTACTGCATAGGTGCACTGCGTTGGTTCTGTTGGGTGTGGTTGGTAGCGGTTGTGGGGCGCTGCGTTGTAGGATGCGAGCAGTGCTTGCACCCTACAATGCAGCGCCCCACAACCGCTACCAACCACACCCAACAGAACCAGCGCAGTGCACCTGTGCAGTAACACACGGTCTTTGTTCTCCTGAAGATGGGCGTAATGATGACCGAAACATGTTGAGACAGAAGTTGATAATAAACATCTGATTGTTGCATCTTGTTGGTTTTCTCTCTCTTCACACTTTGCACACAGTGCACGGTTACAGGAACCAAAAGCCTAAAAAGTAGCAGCTCAGTACCAAAGTAGACTGTATGTGGGATTCTGCATTGTTCACTGGTTACAAGATTATACACAATGTACACTTATTTTTATCACTGACTCTCATACACGGTTTCTCTCCAGTCATCACATAGTGTAATTTTACACTTCACAGGCCTTCCTAGTGACAAAAATGTACTTGAGATATAAGTAAGTAAAAGATTATCCAATATAAAGTGGCACTGCAGTGACTTAAAGATTTTCCATATGCATGGTAATTCTTGAAATAACGTGAGTTTCTCAGAAAAATTCAGTTATTCCAACCAATCTCAAAGCTTTCTTGATAGGACTACTCCCATCCATTAAATTACATTCGTAACACAGAAATTAATTAGCGTACATTACATAGAAACATAGCATAAAATGTTAAATAGTATTTACAACAGTGAACATTATGTTATTTAACATGATCATATCAATAACACAAATATCTGCACACATTTCACACAGTCCAATATGATGGATTGTATCTAAGATGCAATGCAAAGCTCTCTGAAAATCCCCAGTCCATGAAGAATTCCGTTTATATTTGCTAGACAGACTTTTAAGAAAGAAACCAACGAAACCGCAAAACCAACGTGCTTTATATTTCATGACGATAAAACGCCATCACAACCTGAGAGGGACATGTGGCCAAAGTTTCGGCTGTCTCAAATCACAGTTTCGATCGAAAGTAAGTTGCATGGCCGTTTCCATTCCTAAAATCATCGGCGAAGCTTTACCATACATCAACTGCATTTCCTGAGTTCTCTGAAGGCCAAACTGTTTTCGTGGAAGCTGTGCTGCATCATCAGAACCTGCAAAATGTAAGGTAATAAAACTACAGTGTCAACATCGTTTAGGTCTCTTTACATGATGGTCAATAACACTGTCTTATTTAGTTGCTATTCTTGTTTCATCTACATACTCTACTTGTGCATTCAACTGCCGCTGCAATAACTCTACAGACTACAGTCCTTCAGAAGGCAGTACTCACTCATTAAAATTCCCAGTGAGTCTGAAGGTCTTACAGTAGTACAGGACTCCATTCTCCTGGGTAGACACTCTGCTACTGGGGTTCTTGGTTCCTGATGTTTCCTATGAACACCGTGCCTTCATCTTCCTGTACCTACAGGTACATTCAAGTTTAAGAGTTCAAAGGTCCAAGAATTATTCTTGGACCTCCTAGACCATTCAAGATGAAGGCATTCTTCAAAAAACACCGGAAACTTATAACCCAAGGATGTAGCATGACATCCCAAAAGAATGGTGTCCTCAAATAATTCCCTCTTTTGTAACCATGAAGGTTCAGTATTGTGTTCACAATAGCACACCCCTGGACTCTAATGTTGGGCAAAATACATTCAGACCCTATTTATTTTAAATACACTTCAGTTTTACTCTCCCAGCTAAACTTGGGCCTCCAAAACAGTCTCTTCCTTTAACTTTCTTTGACCACAAATACAACCTATTCTGATCTGCTTCATACATTACAAGGCCAACCATATGAAGCTCCTCGATTTTTTCACTACTCCCACTTAACAGTGGCAGAATAACAACTGCAGTCTCTTATTTAAATGTGACAGTTCAGTCACAACGTGTCCAGGCCAGCTCTGAAGACCACCCGGCCCCCTATTCAATGGATATGGGGGGGGGGGGGGAGGTTTCTCTGTACATAAAGTAGCCACATTCTGAAGCTGACCACTCACTCCCAACTGGTGTCAAGATCATGAATGAGTTGCACTACGTGTCCACTCCCACGTGTATCTTCATGGTATACATAGGGATAACTTTACCTGTTATGACAATGGTTGATTCATTACAATGTAATTATGATTTAACATCCATGATGCATATGGTGCTGGTCCTACTCCAATTTCCAGCCAACTGTTTATTATTACACTGACATTTTTACATTTCTTGTACTAGCAGCAGTGGCTGAGTTTAAATCCAGTGTTGTGTAGTTGACACACATTGATTTTTTTGTTGTTGTGGTTTTCTTTTAGCGTTCTTACATGTACTGTATGTTAGTCATAAGCTAAATTTACTGGTGCTTAGTTCTCGCTTCTCTTAAGACCAGGCATGGGAGGAATATAACTTCCTTCCATTTCTTTTTTGTTTGTAACTGGACTCGCTAAGTGTATCGCGCGTGCAGTGTGTGGAGCGACACATGTAACAATAGTTGCTTTGTTCTGCGGCAGCAGTCTGCTGCGTAGCTCGAACTGTGTCTGAGCAGCAGAGTATGAAGCTGGACAGTCAGTGAGTGCGAACGGTAATGAAGAGTCCACT
>Ga0123352_10016928_pt1 | contig 11619 bp, 7 predicted proteins | sample TergutLab28metaG_FD_89700 | JGI IMG/M metagenome (GOLD analysis project Ga0123352, IMG submission 89700) | Labiotermes labralis P1 segment gut microbial communities from Petit-Saut dam, French Guiana - Lab288 P1 | ecosystem: Host-associated > Arthropoda: Insects > Digestive system > Gut ...
AAAAAAGGTTAGTAAGATGCATTAAAACATTGTGTGGGTAGGGTAAAAAGAAAAGGTGGGGGAAAGTTGTAACTTTTTTTGGGGGGGGGGGGGGTGTTCTAGCATCTGCCTGGAGAGGCTGATGGGGCCGACCGAAATATTTCAGTCAAGAGTAAGTAACCGGTCTCTAGGTCCAGATTCTATCCCGGACCTTCCCGAAAACTTTATAGGAGTGCTAATCAACTGCTGCATTCTTAATAAATAACTGTGTATTTACCATACACTACCGATTTCACTGGAACACTCATTCCGTATGAATGAATGATTGATCGGTTAATGGCTAGGTACACTCTTCTCTCGCAGTAGATGGCGATTTGGCGGAGGAAACGGGAGATTCCGAAGAAGGCTTGTCTTGTGTACAGCTTCTGCTACACACGAGGCCGTGGTTCTGTCAAGGCCGCTTGCGTTGACGAGATGCTGTTAGCGGAAGTAAACCCACTCATTTTTAGGATCCACCGTTAGACAAATGTCGCAGAGGAAATTAATTAAATCCTTATTAATGAACAGGTTCCAGTACTTCGCGAAGTGAAGCACACCCCACTGTATATCTGCATTTTCGGCAGTACAAATGCATATCATAAGATAGGTTAACATGCAAGAAACTCTAAAACGAACATTTATTCTCGTACGTAATATGGGCGAAATTGTTAAGTTTAACTAACACGTGCACATCCCAGGCCAATTTTAATTCTGATCAGGCTCAGAGAACACCGGTTACTCTATAATTATGAAATATGGTTCTTCTTTGTTACTTTTCCTATTTATGTCGTCGTATATGTTTTTCAATTTGTATACACGTCAATAATTGTCCGTGTTTGAATTTGTCCTTATGGTTTTGGTGGCTGTGGGAATGAGGTATGATTTTGTATTGTTACGTATCTAGGCGATCTGTTGTACCTATGTACGCACGCGCCAAGAGTCTATTTATAAAGCTGTGTTGTTTTCGGTGAATTACATGTAAAGGTACCAAGTACTGCCCGTGCTACATAAATGCAATTATACCATTCCCACTTTCCGACTGTTTCTATGACGCCAAATCTTCGGAACGTGTAACATTTCCTTCGTGCGAAAGAATTCCAAGGTCACATTTCCAGGCAAGTGTACTCGATAACATCGATCATATCCGGGGGTTTCAGTGATATTTGAACTTCGGATGCCCATTGCTTCAATTACGGTCTTAATGTTAATTTAATGAAAATTCTGTGTTGCTGGAATAGAAGGGCGGGATTCGTTTCTCGAGCATAATAAGTCTCAACGCCCTCTCAATGATCCTTGTTGCGTGTAGAACATTGTGTATATACAAACATGCAAGAACTACTGTAAGGTCTAAAATGCAGTTCCCCTTACATTAACTTTCACCCTTATTGAGAAGCACATACGGTCGATTCTTCAGCATCTTGGCAACCTTCCCAAACCGCCTGGTAGTGTGCAGTTTTTGTACTAAATCCTTCGTGGCAGTTGACGCTACAAGATACGGTTGGATCGTCCTGAACGCTGCTCGTGCGCATGAGCGCTGAATGTATAGCTTGTTCATGTAAAAGACAGCATTCAACAATATATTTCTATTTGTTGGCTGCGTGGGGACTTCCTGTTTCTTAATCAAACCTATTCAGCTGTAGCACCTTTTGTGAGGGTGTGCTACGTCTCTACACTCTTGCGTAACAAGTGTAATTTAATTAGGCACACCGTAACGTTAGAGTGGGCAGAAAAAAGATAGGCGCGGACAGATTTCCGTCATACCCGTTCTGTTGTCGGGCAGGAGTATCTACCGTAGAAATAGGATGAAGTTATAATTGAACCGGAAGCCAATTTTGCAGGTGCGGCTAAGAGAGAGTATACTGGGTTATTTTCTGAAAATGTTTCAGGTATTTGACCGTAGACCTGAAAGTGGCCTGTTTGTAAGTGATAAACGTATTAGTACCATGCCAAGTTGATTTCTCCAATGAAGACTTTTCTTCTAATGTTATCAATTTCAACAACAATGGTTAGCCATTTTGGCATTCAGGCCCTTCTTGCCATATTAGTCGTCAGGTGCTTTCTTTGAAAGAGCCCTTACATGTCATGTGCAACAAATATTTTAAGGTTAGTCGAATAAAATTAAGTACAACAATGTTTACATTTGGGGTTATATAAAAAGGAAGGAAATCAATAAGACAGGAGGTTATGTTAGTGTATTGATTTTTATCCTTAATTGCTACCATATTAAACACCTCAATTTTAAGGACACGGCAATTAAAAAAAAATCCTTTTTGAGTCACAACGAAACAACAAGTAACCAGGAGCTAGTATCTACTTCTGGAGTCATATTTGGCAATATGTTCTCGAAATGAATATATATAAGCATGCATTCATGGAAGACCTTGGAAATGTATGTTCTAGCCTCACTGCGAGGTACACAAAATTTCTTGTGACGTCATCACAACTATTGCGTAGTCTTTTTGTTGTAGCCACATGGCACGCTGTGATTGGTTAGTGTCTAGCTATGACCGCCATTTGACGAGAATGACTCACAGGTGGAGAAAAACGGGTATTGAGAAAATGGATGCCCTGTATGCGAGGCTAGGTGGGGCATTTCCCTTTGGCTTTCAAATCGAAGGGAAGAAATGTGTGACGTTCTGTACATGTATGTAAAAAAGTGGGAATACTATACGTACGATAACTTTATTCAGTGTTGTGTTATCGTGTAAAAATTAAACAAAATGTTTCGTAATAGAGTAGTAGCAGCTGTTTTATACTATTACTGTTTGTAAATGCACAGTCGCTCTCCACTTTTCAATTGTTACATGGCTGAAGCAACGTGAAAGTACGTATAATGGCGTTACCCTCGGTTGCCGCCTTACCAACCAGTGCGAAGCCTACAACAACATTACCAGGTATGATTACTTAAAGAATACATATTTTGAAAGTTGTAAACAGAAACGGTATGTTAGAGCGTAGAGGTGTATACTAAGTACATATGACAAAATCAATGAAGTGTTGATATGCGAAGGCAGTTTGTACACAGTACGATTGCTTGGTCGTGGAGGCCTGTCGCCGCGAAAGATTTTGCTTTTCAGAGACGAGTGTCATTGTTTCAAGGTTACGGACGTTTATGCACACTTCGCTTTTTGGGATATGGTAATAAGTTTATACATATTGCGAAAACGAGGGCGTAAAAACATTGACCCCATTATTGTATTACTGTGTCACAAAAATGGCAACATCTGTCAAATTGAAAAAATACCCTGTGTTAAGAGAAATGTGATACATTCTGTAGTGTGATTAGGTGTATTTTACGGAGTTTATAAGGCAGGATCTGAGTGCAATTTAAAGTGCTTTATTCATTTTTTATTAGAATTTTGCTGGTTTCTTTCTACAAAGAAGTGTCTGCAACTGGATGATAGAAGTGAAAAGACTGCAGGTTACATTGTGACTTGGGATGTGATATTTTAGGCAGCTTTCATGACCACATTTATGTAATGGACATGTGTTGGAACTATGTATAAATTATGGGACTTATGAATTGCTTATTTTGTTTAGCCCTTGGGAACGTGACAATTAAACAAGAGAGGCCAGATGAGGCAGAAATCCGAGAATTGGCAGCAAAAATGGTGGAAGCAAATAAGGCGAAGATGGCTTCCAATGCAGCCCGCCCTGTTGGACAGGGTGGCCAATTGCAGCAACACATTGTGCAACCTGGACAACCCGGGATAATGCATTACCTTCAGCGTGGATCAAATGGTCAGATGAAACAAAGTAGCGAGAAGGATAAGAAACCTGGGACAGGGGGTGAATCGGACAAAAAGCCACCATGTGACGAAGATAGTGTGAGGGGCAGGTTTGGTTGGGTAACACTAGGTAAATGTCATATTCCTTTTATCTTCCGCTATGGTGAGAAGTACTGTGCAGTGCGGATGGTAGAAATGAAACTTCTTAATAAGTACCTGAGTTATCTACATTCAGACATTTATAGCTGCACATGTATCCGTAGTTATTATATTACAGACCCTGAAGCAAGGCTTTTGAATGAGGTAAATATAAGACATTGTGAAAATCAATTTGGCCGTGACCCATTTACGTCCAAGGACTTGGTTGTGCGCTTGCAGGATGCAGGAGAGTTTTATAACTTTCTGGATGTCTGTTACAACAAACTACTCCTAAGCTCAAGCAATCCCAAGGACAAATGTGGTTTTATCCGTATTAATGGTGAATCTGTGGTTCCATACACTGTGCGAGATGGATTCAAGTATGTCCCGCTTTTCTATTTTGAAGGCGAGACAGATAACTTGAAACTAAAAGCAGAGAAGCTGGAGGGCTGGGACCTGGCATATCTGAAGTTTTGTTGTAAAGTGCAAGGAATTCGTAATGAACTGTTTGCCAGTGAGACGTGTTCAGTTATAAGTCTGAGTGATATTAAGAGTTACTTTCCACCAGGGACAGTATTTGAAGATTACTGGCCAAGTAAAGTAGTAGATTCACAGCTTCTGCTTGCAAGCAATAAAGGTAGTACACCCGTGACAAGTGCAGGAATGTGGACTAAGCAGCCTGGTTTGCCACCAGTGCAGCAGCAGCAGCAGCAGCAGCAGCATTCTGTCATTGCAAATACCACTCTTCACCATCAGGTGGCATCCAGTAATAAAGTAGTGACTACTCTCTCCCAACCTACCACACAGCAACGGACAACTACCCTGCCCTCTGCCACTGTGGCACCTCCAGTTAATTTGAGTGCAGCAGCTGTTCAGGCAGTGTGTAATGGTTGGGCAGGTCTTGTTGGTGGACAGCCAACATTTCAGCCAGGAATGGTTCCACAGCCAGGACAGGTTATTCGGATGTCACAACCAGCCATCTCGATGCATAATGTAAGTTACCTCTTTTGACTGAGCTGCATTATAATGTAAGTGGACTGACAAATTTGGACTTTGTAGACTATTATAATGTTTTCAAAGGCAGAAAATCTGAAGGCAAGAGGCCTCTTGACAACAGGCATAAATGTGAAAATAATATTGAAAGTGGATGTCTGGAACTAGTGTGGAAGGTATGGACTGTATTAGTTTGACTCAGGATTGGGAACATAGGGATGGGCTGTTGTATGAGATGTTCATGAGTAATGGAATGACAGTGTTAACAATTGCTTAACTTTAAAGTGACTATAATAGATGGGAAGTGTGCTGCTGAAGGCCACAGGTCGTCTGTCAAGTTGATGTTAAGACTGGGTGATTGGGGGATGTTCTTTTACAACCCTGTGGGATAGTTACAACCCTTTAGCTGGTGTGTTGTGTCCACCTGAGCAAAAAGGTAATTTTCATTGAATTCTGATGGCAGAAGTTTAAAGAAAAGTGAGTAGAACTCCCTCCCCAGTATGCTTCACCACAATGAAACTCACATATTTTGAAAGCTTCCGGTACCTTTTGTGACAATATTATTGCAGTTACTGTAAAATAGTAGCTGGTACCAGAATGATATCTTGTGGGTGAGCAATTTTTCCTCACGCGTATTTCAGGAGTGATTAGCTTATCTGTACGCATCCCCCAGTGGATCCTACAGTTGTAGATATTAGAATGACTCTTGATGTAGATATATTAATTTTGATCAAGTACAAAAGTTGTATTATATGCAGAGGCAATTGAGAATCAGTATGCTGTATATCATCAACTCTCAGAGATTTTTGCTCATGATTCATATTCCATAGATGATATGTTGACCTTTTGATACTACTGACCATCTTGCCAAATTTCTGCAGATTTATAGCATAGTATGTAAATAGTTGGGGTTATTTTTGGCATTTATGAGCCATCACACTGCTCTTGCAACCTGGGGTTTGAGAATACTCTGTATGTGTATTTAATATTTTAATTAGCACAGCTAGTTAAAACAATTATGAGGGTAAGTCAAATGAAAAATTGAAAGTGTGGAAAAGACTGAGACCCTGCTGTGTTCAGCTGTAGGCACAGCAAGTTATCAGCGTTGATTAGAAGTGTGTATTGTGTATGGTAGATTTGAAGTGTGGGCTTACTGAGTCACCTAGGTGTGAAGGTGGCATCCCTATTGGAAGCATACACAAAGGAGGAATGTTCCGTGATATGTTTCTTGGTTTGCAAGGCCAGCAGACCCATTGAAATCCATTGCGGCATGGTTGTAGTACCGTAACACATGCTTATCTCCACAGCAGATGCACAAGGGGAGTGGGAAGTTTAAAAATGGGGTGTGCAGTGTGAGCTGACACCACTGGACAGAGCCCAAGCCTGCAGAGTCACAATGCTGTAGGCAGGTGTGGAGGCTGAACCTGTCAAAAGAGAAAACTGTTGTGTTGAGGTGATAGCAGTGGCTGGCATATTGAACAGACATGATTCACCGGCCATATCCACGGTGTGTTGCAGTTCCACAATAAGTCCACAAGGTGGGTGCCTAAGGAAGTGGTTCCTGTTTTGGAGAAAAGATGTGTGGGCACCTTCCAGAAACTTTTGTGACTGTACAGAATGGAAGATGATGCATTGCTACAAGCTGCGAGAACTGTATGAAAACATGGAAGGTTAACAAGGAGCATTACGAAAGATTTTCAGTTTTCCTTTTCGTATTTTGGTGATGTACTGCAACAGAGTATGAGAGGCTGACAAAAAGCACCTCACCAGCACTGAGATTGAACATACAATACATTTGACACTCTCAACAAATATTTCACCCATCTGGGTAGATGATGAAGGAGCATTTTGTAAGATATGTGAAACATTGAGCAGCAGATGCTAAGCCTTCAAATGAGGGACCAATAGTTCTTTTACTAGACAACCATGATTTGCACTTGTCCTTGCAAGCATTAGACTAGTGCAAGCAGAATGGCGTGAGTGTTCTCACCTTCCCTCCACATTGCAGCCATAAACGCCAGCCTCTTGACAAGTGCTTCAGTGGATTGCTTCCAACATATGTGAACCATGCTTATCATGCCCACATAACTGTCCAGGCAGGGCACTGACAATATATGACATTCCTTGTGCCCACACATCTTTGTATCTGACTCCTTTTATCGCAGATATCAAATCACGTTTCCATCTGGAAATTGTCCCTTCAGTGAGGATATTTTTCAAAATAAAAAATTTACAGAAGCTTGGGTTCCAGATGGAGCTGCTCCTTAGCAACAGCGAACTTTCGGTGATTTTGATGATTCTCCCAAATGATCATCAACACATCCTGCAGCCACAGAGGATGTTCGAAAACCTTGCTAAACTGTATGCAAAAAGAGAAAGGATGTACACAAGAGCAAAGTGTGTGACTGATACCCCTGTCAAAAATAAGTTGACACCTGGTACAACATTGAGGCATGGAGCATACTGGGAAAGAACTTTGCTAAGAGGATAAGAAAGAGAAGCATACCACATGTCTGTAGAGAGATTCACAAAATCTGAGCGCAAAAATTCAAAACCTCCAAAACTGCAGGCAACACTGACGAAGACTGATGATACTTCCCGCTTTTGCCGTCTTGGTGCATCCAGAGAACTGTGGATTTAGTGCACAGATTGCCAAGTTGTGGTCAGTGAGGAATGCCCTGATGGCAGTCCCAACTGTGTTTGCTTAATTTTCCAGTCTGCTGGGAAAGGAACACTTTATTAGGATGACAATATATGTTGCTGGTAGTAGGCTAGTGTCATATGGACTTACCTTTCCTTTTAATCTCCTTTTTCAATTCAAGTAAATGTGTTGAATTTCGTGCCCATTTTTTTATTGTTCCTAAAATATTTTATCACCGTAATAACACATTGTTGTGCATAACCTGTGTCTGACACTTTTGTTTTAGAAAACTTTATATTAATTTTTATGTTTTAGACCTTAAAAAGTTGGCATCTTCATTTTCCACGTAGCTTTGCCATATGCCAATGCAGTGATTTTGCTGTTAATGTGACTTTTTAGGAATGTAGTTTTGTAGCACTTTAAATCATCAACATTTGTAATTGGTTGGTATTATTTCTTTTTTTCAGTGTAGGACACAAGGGCAAAATCACCTTAGGGTGAGGCAGAATAGTTTATGTATTTCTGTGAATATTGAGTTGCCTGAGGGTCATAAGGTTTGAGATGAAGTGTATAAACACATGTTTTGATTGCGAGTGAGTAATACCGGTATGCAGTAACAGTTTGAACGGTGATAACAGCATGTTGGTCTGTGCTGCTGGACTGGTTCCATGTCACATTTGGATTAGTCTAGTACATAGTTTTCTGAAATGTCATTGGAAGGGCCCAAACATGCAAAATTGGTATGCCATGGCATCACTTTTTATGCAGCGCATGCAATGTTTTGGTTACATATTGCATGTTGGCTGTCCATACTACTCCTTTGATAGTTCCATCAGTTCTACAACATATTTACTGTGTGATATGGCCAGGAAATGCCATTAAATTCTCAGCTGTATGACATTCCTGCAGAAACTTTAAAACTGTAAATAGGAAACCAATGGGCCAAGATGGCTCAGTCAGTATAGTGACTCACTGTGCACTGGATGGTCTGGGAATCTACACCCATCCAGACAGATCCTGGGGCCCACACAGGCTACTGTATAATGGGTACTGGATTTCTTTCATTGGGGGTAAAGCAGCTGGGACATAGAATTTACCCTATAACTCCCTCTAGTGCCAAGGTTGAAGAAAGATTAGAACTATACCTGTACTCCCCTTCTGGGCCCTCATAGCCTGTTACAGGGTGAATGGGAAACCATGTTTGAATTGACTGGCAGCACCATCACCTTTCTATAAATGTAACATTCTCTGGGGGGGGCATGGGAGTGAGTTTGTCAAGACGTATGCAGAGAATATGTATTATAATCAGCTTGGTCACTATTAACTGCACAAGAATGTCTCTTTGCATGCTCTCTCTCCCTTTTTCTCTCTCACTTTCGCATTGATTTGAGATTTGGACTAGTGTGTAAATTTTAACTTCATTCTGCAGCTAGAGTGTACTGTTTTCAGCACAGGCTGATTGCATGACATTCTTAGGGGATGTGAGGTTTTCACATTGCTGAAGTTGGGGATTCAAGCCATCTGGGATGTGAAACTTGCTTTACTGAATTAGTTGTTTTCAACCTTCCATTGAAATAAGCATCACTTACCCAGTGACATAGCATTACATCCCAGAAGATCCAAATCTTTATTATTCTTTGGCGTAGCTTTTTTTCCTCCTCCCAATTTGATGGTTTCAGATTTGGGACAAGTACGTAGAAAGGACTGTAAGACTTGTTCATACAGTTCCATCAACTTTTTGCACAGAAGCATGTTTACTGTGTTCACCTGCACCCTGTGTACTCTTTTTCAAAATGTTGGCGTTGGAGAAATATTTTTTCATCAAAATCAGATATACATTTGTACAGTTCTTATGTTTTGACCATATGTCATATTTGTCCTCTTGATTGCATGCTGTAGAACTGTGTAAAGTCAGACAGTTTTGTGCTTGCTGCTGGAATGTCCTTGCTTATTACCTTGCAAAATAACTTAACATCAGACAGAAATTGTTTACTGTATAAGGTGTGAGCTTCTTTCAGAGTCATCATTTTTTTTTTTAATTTTGTAAGTTTGTACTTCACACACTGTATAACAAACACAAAACACTTCAGGCCAGGGCCATGCTACTAAATGTCCTCAGTAGCAGCTGGGTTAAATGATGAACATGCTTCTTACTGTTTGGTCCATGAGCAATGTCAAGTTCTATGAGAACTTTGTGACATTTCCTTTGGCTTTACGGGAGTAGTTGCTGCACATTTTCACTGCTTGCTTCAGTGTGATTGGTGATTTGTAAGGGTGTTTGTTGCTTCTGCCTCACTAGGTTTGTTTATTATCCTCATGTGAGCTTGTTGACTTGTTTATATAACATGTCTGATTTCATATTTTATATTTTCTTTGAAGTGTAAGATGAACAGGAGTCAAACTGCAGTGCTTCTTGTTTTCATTACCCTCTGCCACTCCATTTCCTCAGCTCCCTTTGCTTAGCTAACAAGCAGTGCCATCATTCTCACTTTCAGTTTACTGGTGAGAAGTCCATGAATTGTGACAGGACTAACACCTCTTCCAGCATTGTAGTTTTGTTATAACCATTATCTTTACCAATCATATTCACATAGTTGTATTCTGGTGTGTGTGTGTGTATATCATCTGTAATTCACCATTCAGGTTATGTTGGTTATTTTATGTGGTGTTAATTTACTGGTTCTGCCCTGATATCTGACTGCAGTGTATGCTTGTAAAGCATAGATACCATGCTATTCTCAGAGCATTTATGCTTTAATCACGTCAGACCCTTTTGTTTGGTTTTGCTCTTGATGAAGATTGGGAAGTGCCTCAAGCACTTCAAAACCTTGTACTAACCCTGTAATATCTACTGATTAACCCACATTTACTGAATAGCAAATACATTTGCTGAATATTTGTGATGGTGTGGTTTTGTTGTCTTTTGAAATATCATGTGATATATTGGGTACATCAGAGCTTTGGCCTCCTATTCAGTGGTACCAAGGGGTGAAGTGGCTGGGGTGTGAAGGTGACCACTTACATCCTATTTGCAAGGTTAAGTATGTGTGGGGCTATAAATCATCCACGTGCCTTTATAACATGCATGGGTACAACTTTCCCTTTGCCTTTACATGGGAAACTTACCCATTGTCTGTCCTCAGATGTTAGTACACTTTCAAAAAAATTCTTTATTCAACTTTCAGATTGGTTTCAAAAAACGATGTTTTGTTTTAAAAGTTGTGTAGGAAAATTTTGTAAAAATTTCATGTTTAGTTTTAAAATTTTCTCAAGTGGTTGACTTTTGGTATGCATTCACTCTGTTTACATGTTAGGCAAACAATTTCTTTAAATGTGGTGGGTACAGACCTTAATGTCAGCTGCATTGTATTGAACTAAGATGTATGGACTCTAGTTCATGGCAATTTGGGGTAGTGATGACTGCCAGTTTGTGTGCAATCAAGTGAAATATTCTGGGTGTGGACTGATGTGTGGATTTGGATGAAGGTGTCCCTGTATAATTCACCTTACTAGATGTTATGACCCAAAAGTTTCATTGTAAGATGTTAATACTTGTCAGTCTGTCATCATCATGCAGTAACTAAATGCCAGCAGCTCAAACAACAGAAGGATTGGAAATAAATATTGTTACTGGCACTAGTTCCACATACAATGTCAACTGGAAGTTATTCTTATAAAGATGTGGTCTGTGAAAATCAAGAAAGAAAGACAACAGTGTGTATGTGGTTAGGGACCATCAGTGATGCCATTAATGGTGTTGCAATGTAGCGTAATAGTAATATGCGGTGTCTAGGAGTCACCTCCAAATTCAAGATGCCATAAGGGTTATGTGGCCTATTCTGTACTGGGGACCCACAGTTTTAGGGTTGCCTGTGTGAAGTGATACACATTTTTGTAAGAAAAGAAACTGTGATAATTATGCCAGAAATTGTGATAATTATGCCAGAAATATTAGGTGCCACTTAATTTTATCAGCATTTACTTCCAGTCCAATCTCCCTAGTAGCAGCTACTAAAGCTTCTGCATTTTCCTTTAGAGTATGTATGCTTCCTGCCAGTATATTAACATCGTCGGCATAAGCCAGCAGCTGATGTGTACCAT
>Ga0123352_10016930_pt1 | contig 11618 bp, 6 predicted proteins | sample TergutLab28metaG_FD_89700 | JGI IMG/M metagenome (GOLD analysis project Ga0123352, IMG submission 89700) | Labiotermes labralis P1 segment gut microbial communities from Petit-Saut dam, French Guiana - Lab288 P1 | ecosystem: Host-associated > Arthropoda: Insects > Digestive system > Gut ...
ATATGGTAATCAATAAGTGTGTAACAGCTGTCAAAGTTTCAAACTTTCTCTGGTCATTATCTCCGTAACCGTTCAACTTTGGACATAGGTGTTTTGGGTTATATCGGTATACTTTAACATAAGGAACACCCTCCCGAAGCCTGGCACATTCCTCCTGAGGCACCTTGTATATCCGTTTATTTGGCTCAATGACTTACAGTTTGTTGTGGGCAGAAAATCATTTTTTTAATTTAAAATATTTATTTTGTCGCCTATTTTGCTGCCCTTTGGACTCTGCTGCCCGGGGCGGCCCCACCACTCACTCACCCCCTCAAATGTACCTTAGTTCAGCCTCAATAGAACAATAACAATATTTAGTTCTTATGCGTCTATTGCACATAGTGTGCAAAGTGAATGCACGATGGGGAGGGAGTGTCTGACCATCTCCCTATCTAGCTGTCTGTCTCTATCCTTCAGTCTGCCCTATATTTCATTTTCAAACGTGCAGTAACTTATCCAGTGGAGTTTGTAAAGACAGAAAAACAATTTTTGAGTTTTGTTCAGTTTTTTATTGTATTGGTGTATCGAGAGTCGCGAATAACCACGTAAACTCTGTAGCTACTCTTCTGATCTTCCCGATGTGTTTCCGTAATTTTCATCGGACTAATTCTTCTCATTTCTTACTCCAACAACGGAAATATTGTTTTATTCTTTGACCAGGATCAGATTTCCAATCGCGTTTCAGAGTTCAGAATTTAAATTTATCTTTCCATTTATTATTTTTCTTTCCATATCTCTCTTTACTTTTTGTAGAATGTGTGCTCTTATTAGTAATTTTAGGAAAATTCTCTTCCTGAGTTAGGTCTGACTCTTCTCTCCAATGTAATCTGCAGCTTGCTGTGTACTTCCTCTCAATCCTGTAAATTGCTGTATTAAATACAGCATACAGCAGGGACACAAAAGTAATTGTCTTTTTATTGCCTTAAATATTTTTCATGTCGAAAATATTACAGGATCTAAAGAAGCATTGTGGATCTTAAAGTGATCTGTATTTAATGTCATGTTCCAATTTCTCCTTTTTTTTTAGGGGAGGGGGGTTCACCACGCTCCTGAAGTAAGTCTTGGTGTTGGAATTACAGGCGTCAAAATTATGTCCACCCGGCAATTTTTATGTAGACCTTAATTTATCGAAGCTAAAGTCGTTTAAGTATTTTAACAGTGAAAATTGCTAGCATCTTGACGAAAAACATCTCAAATACAGAATGTTTTCTCACGTTCTGAAGTCTGTGCGAAGAACACAGAATAATATGGAAGGAGGTATTGAACTGTCAGTCTCTCCGCCAAACTAAGCAGCTTCAATTCTGTACTGATATGGAGAAATCCAGAGAAGACCCAGTGTAAATAAGGAAAGCAGGTGACTTGCAGAATTTAAGTTGCCAGAAGCACGAGAATCCAGTGTTCTAGGCTCATACATATGAATAGCAAATAAGAACGCCGATGAATTTAAATTTTGTCATTATTATTTCCAAATGCAGTAAATCATTGGTTCTCTTTCGTATGCGACAGCCAGGTTGGAATGGTGGCTGTATATGATATATTGTTATGAGACAGTCATTCTTACTGGCTATGGATGGGGCCAACAAAGACCTGGATCACAAACTGACAATGATTGTCGACAACAGTTGTTCATAGTTGGCAGCTTGCATATTAACGTAGATATTCTGTAAGATGATAATTTCGTATGTAATCATTTATCAGTTTAGGGATATTCCGTAGAAACCGCCAGTAGATATGGCGCCGTAATGTATATCAATAATTATTATTTCACACCATTCTTTTCTTTGCGTGTTGCATGACGTCACGTTTTCTTGATGGTAAAGGTTTAGTTTGTGTGCGTTTGTGAAGTCCCACATTTGTCTCTGTAGTGATACCTTAAGGACTGCAAATTCAGAGGAATAAACCATTAAGTGATTGTTTGGAAGCCTTAGCACACTGCTGGAGGATTAACCTTTAAACGCCTAATGTCAACTATATTTGACGTACCGCACCGCTAACCTCCAAAGTTTCATTTTATATATTTATTCAACAAATATAGGTACCGAATATTTTAAACATGGTTTACACTCTCTGTTCTTTTTCTCTTCAAAATGCAGTTTGTTTCATAATTCTACCGTATTTGGTTCCTGTATTATTCACATTTTATATACAGGGTGTGCTAAAATTAAAAAAATAATTTCGGCGTCAAAAGGTTAAGGTAGTTACGCTGTAGTTATTGCAGGCTGTTACCGTGAACTGCTACGGTGCGTGTGACGCTTGATTGCAAGTATTAATTTCACGCCTGCAGATCACTGTATGCCACGTGGCGGTCGTCATACATCCCAGACAGAAGGTGATATATATAAAACTGATCCTAGAACATATTCACATATTTTTGTAAAAACTCCAGGCAGACATAAACCTAACGTTTTAGACGCCACGTATTTAATGTTGTAACTTTCACTTATTTCTTTCCCAAAAATTTTCCACTTAAAGAGATTCTGCCATAACCAACCAATTTACTGTCCATAAGTTCCTCGAGTCATCGTCAAAGATATTGGGTAACCTTTGTGAGGATGAGTCTTTGTCTTATTTCCGCATTGCAAAAACAAATCGAAAGGGGCACGTTACTTTGTCAAACAGACGAAAAAATTAGTTAGGACGTTTACGAGGTTATTAAAAAAATGTACATCATTGTTCCTTTTGAAATCACTCAAATTTTTCCTCTCAGATTGCACAAGAAGGCGGTTTATAATCCCATATTTGTACCTGATTCTTCTACGTCAGTGAACATGCCGAAATTGATTTATTACCCTTTCGTGATGAGCTATCACGCGCTCTTTGCTTACAACGAAGGAAATGAACGTAATGTCTGTCCATTTACGTGTGGCGTCTACAGAGTAAGTGAACGTTGTCACGTGTAGAGACGTACAGGGGACTTTCTTTAAAGGTGGCTTTTGTGGGTCTAATGTAGGACCTGACTGCAATAATCGTCATGTATTTTAAAAACACAAAACAAAATAAGTCACACTGTCAGGATATGTACCTATTTGAACACAGCCAGCTTCCTGAAATTTGCATATACCACACAAAAAGATATCTCAGAAATTGACATAACTTTATTACGAGAATGAAGTCATTATAGTCCTATTTAGTCCTCGGTCCGATAGCAGTAATTAATGAGCCGTTTCATTTACACCTGTTTACTTATATACAACATTTTTTTTGTTTATTTAAAAATTATAATCATGTTGATGACACAAATTTTGTGTTTTAGAACTCTCCGTTTGTTTGAATTTACGATATCGTAAACAGCATACGAAGACTTTCTATACTTTGTACAACTGCCGCTAGTCTCTCTACGCAGATGTAAGCACTGGCGTAATAATAATAATAATAATAATAATAATAATAAACTGCAAATGGGCTGTCGCCCGGTGGCAGTAGTTATAATGCATGTACATAAATATGAAATAAGGATCTAAGAAATCTAAGTTGGAAGGGATAAGTGAGAAACATGCAGTAGCAACTTGGAGTCTTGGGAACTATCTCAGCATTTGCTTTGAGGCACAGGGAAACCAAGAAAAACCTGTGCGGAAATGGCCGGTCGCAGGACCTTCCGGATACTGACTTCTAGCCAGCAATCCGGCAACTAAAGTATGTGAGACAGCAATACACACATAGTAAAAAATTACACATGAGGTAACAAAAATACGCACAAGATAATAACACAATACTTGTACATAACAGACCAACTACAGTTAGCAGCAATGCACATAAGAAAAGCAACACAAGTGGAAGAAAGTACTGACCTAGTTTCGAATATTGTTAATCCACGAGTAATGTACACCAATTTTAACATGACCTTCACTTTACTTCACCACCAGTAAATACCCTTCACAGCACGACCCGATTTAACCCCCCCCCCTTCACTGCACTACCCTTCACTTCACTTCACTTCACTTTTAGTTTATTTTCAGCACAATCACAATTCCTTCAGTTCACCGCATTAATCACTTTTCTAATCCTCTTTCTAAAAGCATTTGGTTTACGGGGGAGAGTTCCTAAAATTTCTGCAGGTAACCGGTTCCAGAGTCGGATGGTCCTGTTCACAGAGGAATAGTTCCCGATATCCGTCCTTTGCCTCCTGTTCCTGATTTTCCGTTCATGATCCACCCTGCTCAGATATTAAAGTTTTAGCCAGTCAAGCTCATCCCATCAACCAATTTAAGAATACTAGGCCTAGAAGTTAACTAAAATGTTTTATCATATTATTGATTATATATGTTGTGTTTTTAGACTATAATAAAGATAGTTGGGCCGTTGTACTCTGTCACCTATAGCATTCCACAACTGTTCTCCAGAGTACGCTTTGAAGACAGCATATATACATGATACCTTTCTACGCTGCGACAATGTTTCCCAGTTCGATTCGTTCGTATGAGAGTAATAGAGAACATATCACAAATTCCTGTCAAAAAATAATTTTACATTTGTGTGTATTTATGTTATTTACATTTCAAAACCGCGGACCGGCATAACGTAGTCGGTATAGCGACTCGTTTCGGCCTACCTGGTCCGGGGACCGAATCCCAATGTGGGGCGAGGTTTTCCGCACCCGTCCATACATTCTCGTGGGCCACACAACCTCCTGTACAATGGTTACTGGTTCTTTTTTGAGGGAGTAAAGCAGCTGCTGCGTGGCGTTGACCAACCACCACATCTAGCATCAAGGTTAAAGAAAGAGTACAGTTATACCTCTACTCCCCTCTAGGCCTCCATGGCCTGGTATAGGGGGTACTTTACCTTTTACTTTCATTGTTACAGAAACCACAGCGGAAGTCATGCCTTAAGTGTTACACACTTCACACATGTCTGTCACACTGGACTTTTGACGTGTTCTTTTGTATCAAGACTAATATAAAGCCACTCCCACTGGCAGTCAGTTTACAGCTCAAACTGCAGTATAATTGAAAGATAAACCAAAATGAGAGAAATCCTACTTCACTTGTAGCACTCAGTGAAAGTAATTATTTACACAGCGTTAAAGTCACTACGAGGATGAGTTTAATGATGCGCAAGAGAAAGGAATTTGATGTTATAAACACTGTGCATTACTCTTAAAAACAACTACAATAATAGACACATGCACACAAGGAGACTAAAAATCGTACAAAAGACACAAAATTCTTACGCGTGTCAGAGCCAGGGCGCCATATTCAGGGACTCCAGTACAAAAGTTTGCAAGTGCCAACACAACAGTCTTGTTATTACATTAGTACAAATTTAAAATATTATAATTATAAAATTTGTTGACTTCAAAATTGAAGCAATGTGACGACGCAGGCAATAGTCCAAGGTTTCATACAATTATACGCCATGTATGCTTAAACATCCGACTATTGTATGATCCTAGATGATCTAGTCCTGTAAATACATAAATAAATACACGATTTTAGAAATAAATAAAATAACCTTATGTTTATTGGACCGTGCATCATCTTGATAGTTGAATAAAGAGAGACCAACTTGATGTCACTTGCTTTATTATTTCATTACTTAATGCTCAACATGTTTCGAATGTTAGTACATCCATCCTCAGGAGCTTGCGACTTATTTGTTGAGTTATTTCATGGTTCTGGTTCGATGTGTGTTGGTGTTACGGTTGTGGTTTGGCTGGGGTGGTGTGGTATCCGTTTGCAGGCTGAAGCACTAGTGCACTACAGCAATACAACCCATGAAATAACTCAACAAATAAGTTGCAGCCTCCTGAGGATGGATGTATTAACATCCAAGCTAAGCCAAGCCAAGCCAAAGTGTTAACTGGAGGACTGAGACTTGCTCGAAGCGCCAGTCGACGTCCCCCTGTCTGTTAGCCATTCCTGCGTTCGACCGCAACGCTGGGCTCAGTAACAGACGCCTAAACTCTTACAGGGGAATATGCTAACGCTAACGATTTGGAAGTTAGGCTGAGGGCCTTGACTGATCATGACAAAGACTAGGGCCTAGGTTGCCCTGGACTAAGTATGGGAAGAATAAACTTTGGTTGGTTGGCTGTCTGGTTTCCGAGCCCAGACTGGTTCTGTCGCATACTGGAGTTATGCGACGTTTGTCAGGCGCTTAGGTGAAACCGCCGCGCCTGGGGGAGGGAGTGCGGGCCGTGCCCCGACTTTGCATCGAATACCCTGGCATTTGCCTTACAAATGAGGAAAATCACGGAAAACCTCAGTCAGGGTAACCGAATGGCGCTCGACTGTTCAGCGCCGAACGCGATTCTTCTTGTCGACTTGGCCATCGCGGGCTATGGCCTCGACTGGCCTGCTGTCCTCTGCCGTCCTTGGCTTTCGCGTCAGGCGACGGGGTCAGCCCTCGGTCAGCTTAAGTAGCTGCCGAGTTGCCTTACTAGGGGCTTCCCCACATCGGCTAACCTTGAGTCGAAGCTCTCGGCCAGTACTCTGATGTGGCATATTAACATCCGAAACATGTTGAGCATGAAATAATGAAATAATAAAGCAAGTGACATCAAGTTGGTCTCTCTTTATTCAAATAAAACAACATTTAACTGAGACGTTTTGACGAAATATAACTTAAAGAGTTAAATATTGCATGAAATACATACCATATATTGTGTGACGGAGTGTTTCTTAGCTTGGGATACTGTCTACAGAACAGGTGTAGTGAAGGTGATGCTAGAAGGTGGGTATGTTTACTGTGCACTGGTACTTGCAAAACTGTGTGCCTTCTATTCCCTGATGATGGCACCCTGGCGCTGATGCGTGTAAGAATTTTTGTCGTTTTATGTGCAAGTTTTGGTCACTGTAATTACTCTGAAGTGCAGAGAATATTCACTGGCTTCAAGCTTCTTCTTATATTTTGCGCTCGTTGATTAGCACGGAAAATTTGCTGTAGCGAAATATGAACGCTTTATATGCAGTGTACGGATTTCGTACGGAATTTTATAATAATATAAAATAAGTTTATTGGTCGTTAACCAATTTATCTTGATTTACTCTTCTTTATTCGTTTATTCCTTAAGTTCGTTTATTTTGCTCAAACCTTTATTCCTTACGTGGGCCCGGTAGCTCAGTCGGTATAGCGACTGGCTACGGGCTGGACGGTCCGGAGATCAAATCCCTGTAGGGGCGAGATTTTCCGCGCCTGTCCAGACCGGCCCTGGGGTCTAAACAGTCTCCTGTACAATGGGTACCGGGTCTTTCCCGGGGGTAAAGAGCGGTCAGGCCGTGACGCTTACCCCTCACCCCCTTCTAGTGCCGTGGTCAAGAAAGAGTAGAGCTATACGTCTACTTTCCCTAAGGGCCGTACGACCTGTACAGAGCCTGAATGCCTCTACGAGGGTGCAATTCACCTACTTTTTTATTCCTTGCTCTTACGACGTACAAACGATGCGTTCAAAATATTTTGAACAACCCCTTTTTTCCCCGCCAACGGCTTGAAGATTGAGTTATTCTTTTTATAAGGTCACGCTCTGCCAGTGGGATACATTGTGGAGACACTTTTCGCAGCAACATTGATTCCACTTGCGTGGACATCACGGATATTCTTTGTCCACCGTAGCCCTAGGCGCTTTCGAATAGTCGCGAAAACGGCGTATTACCTTCGCCATATCCGTCTGCCTGTCCGCAGATATCAGCTTGGCTCGAACTGGACAGATTTACGTGAAATTTGATACTGGAGACTTTAATAAAAAAAAAACTGTCGACGCATTCCATATGTGGTTTAAATAGGACCAAAATATCGGGAGGATTACGTTGATACCGAAATATGGTTTGTTTTTGCAGCGACATTAAATCGTCATTAAAACGTTCTGTTCGCACGCAATGGTAACTGGGTGTTTGTGTAGCTAGGGGAGATTGATCATTGCGCGAACGCGCTCAAAAGTTACATTATAGTGCACTGCCTACATTCTTCTTCATAATTCTCTTTGGATTTCAGGTATTTGACAGCCACCACCCTTCACAATGACATCCGCATTTACAATAACCGTTGTAGGACATTCACTACGGCAGTTAATGTATTCCACTGTCGCCAGGGACAATAAATAGTCGGAGCGCAAAGACGACCACTCCTCTCTGTCTACTGCCGAGTTTAGTCATGCGAGGAGCTGTGACTACACTTTCCTTATTTGTTTCCATGTAAGGTAAAGTAAAATCAGTCCCAATACAGGTCCGAGGTGCCCAGAGGGTTCCAGGAAGTTAAGTTTCCCAGATTACGTGACAATGGCCCAGAATGGTGGTAAGGTTGTCAGCCTTAAGCACCGGCCGCTTTTACCCCCAGGAAATACTCCTGGTACTCATTTCTGTTAGAGGCTGAGTCGACCCCAGGGCCATAGTGCGATCGGAAGGATTATGTCAATAAAAAATTCCATTGACACCATATGGAATCGAACCAGCGACCTTCCGATTTGTATCACAGCGCCTTAGCCACTGTGCTATCGCGGTCCCCATTTGCTTCCATGTAAAGGTAAAGCAGTCCCATTACAGGCCTGGAGTGGCCCAGAGGGTTCCAGGAAGTTTAGGTTCCCATATTACACGACAACGGCACAGGATGGTTGTAAGGTTGTCAGCCTTACGCACCGGCCTCCTTTACCCGCAGGAAATGCTCCGGGTACTCATTTCTTTTAGAGGCTGAGTCGACCCCAGGGCCATAGTGAGATCAGAAGGATTTTATTCCAATGACACCAGCTGGGATCGAACCAGCGACCTTCCAATTTGTAGCACAGCATCTTAACCACTGTGCTACCGCGGTCCCCATTTGCTTCCATGTAGTGAAGCTTATTTAAGCACAGGGACGACTTAACTTTGTAATTTATTAACGTCCAATGTTAACAATTTCAAAAAGGTTGTGTAAGTAACCATTTTTACACGACCAAACCCACATATTTGTTTTAAATGTCGAGGAATATTACGTTTGTAGTACTGCCTTATTACTCCTTTTCCTAAAAGTGTAAAGAACTTAAACACGCCTACACTTGTCAACACAAACGAAAGCCACAGGAATTCAGTCTAAGAGGAAATAATGTGCATAGAGTGACGAAATCCTCTTACCGAAAGTGGTAACACACTCGATGTGAGATTTGAGGTTTTCACCGCAGGGGAGCATCATAGTACTAAACTGCAACGCCACGTGGTTTTGTGAATGGTGTCCGACGTTTCGGAAGATACTGCAGCTTCTTTAAGTGTTCAGTGCAGCCGTAAAAATGAAAGCAGCAGTTTCAGACGGAATGGCAGCAGCAACTCACCAAACTGTTTCACGTCGCAACCCAATACGCCATAATCGGGACAAACAACGTGCCCATGTCGCTTGATGGTTTGAATCTTCTGACTTTATCAATGACTGTGTGGTTCAACAGTAGAAAATATAGGACACCATTTTGTGGTTCAACAGTAGCAAATATAGAGCGTCATTTTGTGGTTCAACAGTAGCAAATATATTACGTAATTTTATGGTTCAACAGTAGCAAATATAGGACGCCAATTTGTGGTTCAACAGTAGCAAATATAAGACGTCATTTTGTGGTTCAACAGTAGCAAATATATGACGTAATTTTACGGTTCAACAGTAGCAAATATAGGACGCCATTATGTGGTTCAACAGTAGCAAATATAGGACGTCATTTTGTGGTTTAACAGTAGCAAATATAGGACGCCATTTTGTGGTTCAACAGTAGCAAATATATGACGTAATTTTATGGTTCAACAGTAGCAAATATAGGACGCCATTTTGTGGTTCAACAGTAGCAAATAAAAGACGTCATTTTGTGGTTCAACAGTAGCAAATATAGGACGCCATTTTGTGGTTCAACAATAGCAAATATAGGACGTCATTTTGTGGTTTAACAGTAGCAAATATAGGACGCCATTTTGTGGTTCAACAGTAGCAAATATAGGACGTCATTTTGTGGTTTAACAGTAGCAAGTATAGAACGCCATTTTGTGGTTCAACAGTAGCAAATATAGGACGTCATTTTGTGGTTTAACAGTAGCAAATATAGGACGTCATTTTGTGGTTCAACAGTAGCAAATATAGGACGTCATTTTGTGGTTCAACAGTAGCATATATAGGAAGTCATTTTGTGGTTCAACAATAGCAAATATAAGACGTCATTTTGTGGTTCAACAGTAGCATATATAGGACGTCATTTTGTGGTTCAACAGTAGCATATATAGGAAGTCATTTTGTGGTTCAACAGTAGCAAATATAGGACGTCATTTTGTGGTTCAACAGTAGCATATATAGGACGCCATTTTGTGGTTCAACAGTAGCAAATATAAGAAGTCATTTTGTGGTTCAACAGTAGCAAATATAGGACGACATTTTGTGGTTCAACAGTAGCATATAGAGGAAGTCATTTTGTGGTTCAACAGTAGCAAATATAAGACGTCATTTTGTGGTTCAACAGTAGCATATATAGGAAGTCATTTTGTTGTTCAACAGTAGCAAATATAGGACGTCATTTTGTGGTTCAACAGTAGCAAATATAGGACGCCATTTGTGGTTCAACAGTAGCAAATATAGGATGTCATTTTGATGAAGGCAAACCCATTTCTTCTCCGAGTCCTTACGAGGTTTTCCCCCTTCTTGACATTCCTCCAGTGCGCCATACTCACATTTCATTCTTCTACTCCCTACATTATGTGAAAGGTAAGACAATTCCTGTACAGGCCTGGAAGGACCCTGAGGATTCCAGGAGGTACAGGCTCCCAGATTTTAAAACAGTCGGCACATGAAGGTGGTAAGGTTGTCAGCCCTACGCAGCGGCCGCCTTTACCCCCTCCCCCTCCCCCCCCCCAGGATATATTCCTGGTACTCATTTCTGTTAGAGGCTGAGTCGACCCCAGGGTCATAATGCAGCCAGAAGGATTACGTCAATGGAAAGTTCCAGTGACACCATTGAAAACTGAACCCGCGACCTTCCGACTTGTAGCACAGTGCCTCAACCAACTCCGCCATCGGCCGAGAAACTTGATTGTGGAAAACATGTAGGGAAACAAAATCTGGCAGAGCAATCTGCAGGTTGCCGATGAGGTCAGAAGCCAAGAAATAAGACAAATAAGACAGGGGGTGCTGTTCATGCCGCACTGCAAGTTGTTGGTCTACGCACGTTGTAAAGTACACCAAGCAATACGAAAATGTAGGTGAGACAAAAAGACACATTAATTGCCACATGGACAAATTAAGTTGCAAAGTTCGACTATTTGTTGCCATTTTATTAAATCTGAAATTTATGAAACTTTTACTTACATAAAATTTATGTCAGTTTAAACATTATACAAATACATCAATTAATACATATTTATTTTTTCCTTTGTCGCACCAGCTATACAAAAAGCTTTCTAAATTTGACAAGTGTCACTACAAATACAGGTGTAATTAAATCACCTAACGCATTGTGTTAGAGAAGTGCTTGTGCGTTCTGAATCACAAGTGAACGTAACTGAGCGGTGCTGATGATGTTTTGAGTCTTCTAGGACCTTACACCATAAAACTAAAAACTAAACTCCGTGGCCTTAGTCCGCACGCGAACTATACCGACAGAGCGGCCGCCGCCGGTCGGCGAAGTTAGTGCCAACTTTTGCGGATAG